>Ga0080006_1149963_pt1 | contig 91742 bp, 109 predicted proteins | sample RS3BMetagenome_FD_69209 | JGI IMG/M metagenome (GOLD analysis project Ga0080006, IMG submission 69209) | Ferric oxide microbial mat and aquatic microbial communities from Rainbow Spring, Yellowstone National Park, USA - RS3B (SPADES... ... | reverse complement strand
ACGCTTACGTGGCTGGGTTGTTTCCAGCAGGCCTCCTCTCTCCTTCAGTTTGGCGGAAGCGCGGGGGGGGCCAGCAACCCGCTGCCCCCGCCTGCTCCCGGCAAGGCTGATCAGGCGCCGACCATGCTGTAGCCGCCGTTGCTCACGAGGAACGCTCCGGTGATATTGCGCGAGTCGTCACTCGCGAGGAAGATCACGGAGCCCACGATCTCCTCGGGCCCCGCCACGTGCTTGAGCAATGTGCGTTCGATATACGCCTCGCGCCGACCGGACTTCCAGTCCTCCCGGTTCATCGTGCGCTCGGTCTCAAAGAATCCCGGACCCAGCGTATTCACGCGCACATACGGTCCGAGTGCCGCCGCATACGACTTCGTGAGGCCGATGATGCCGTACTTTGCCGCGGCGTACTGAGGGGCGCGCGGGCTGCCGTTGATCACGACATGCGAGCCGATGTTGACGACGACGCCGGACTTCGCCTCGACCATCCGCAGCCCGACCTCGTGGGTCATGAGCATCGTGCCCTTCACGTCCACGGCGAGGATGTGGTCGATCGACTCCTCGGTGACGTCCCGCCACGACATCTGGTTCGATGCCACGTCGCCGACGTTGTTGATCAGGACGTCGACCCGGCCGAACCGGGCATAGACCTCGTGCACCACCCGCTTGATGTCGTCCCAGCGCGAGATGTCGCCCTGGGCCGTCATCGCCTCGCGCCCCAACGCGCGCACGTGCCCCGCGACCTCCTCCGCGCCCTGCGCGGAAGAGTTGTAGTGGATCGCGACATGCGCGCCCTCCCTTGCGACCGCCTCGGCGATCGTCGCGCCAAAGCCGCGGCCGCCGCCCGTGACGAGCACGACCCGGTCCTCCAGGCGTCCTGCCATTCCGTCATTCCTCCCTGTGTTCGCTGCCGCACGCCGTCCTTCTGCCGGAGAGCGCGTGCCCGCCGGCCTGGCGGAACCTAGCCAAGCTCTCGCACCATCGCACGGAATTCGTCGTCCGTCACCAAGCCGCGCTTGCGCGTCCCGAGCTCCTTCACCCTGTCCATGAGCTCGCCCCAGCGGTCGCTCGGCACGTCCAGCCCGAGATCCGCACACTTGATGCGGATCGAGTCGCGGCCGCTGCGCTTGCCGAGCACGACGGAGCGCGTTGCGCCTACGATCTGCGATGCGTATGGCTCGATCGCCGGCGGGTCATGGAACTGCCCCACCGCCGTCCCCGTCTCCCGCCGGAAAAGGTTCTCACCCACGAGCGGGGCCCAGGGCGCCATCGCGTAGCCACTGAGTTCGCGCACCCGAGCCGAGACCTGCCGGACGATATCGAGCTTGAGGCCGGTATCGACGCCGTACAAGGCGTCGAGTGCCAACGCCACCTCCGCGAGATTGGTGTTGCCCGCCCGCTCGCCCATGCCGTTAACCGTGCCTTGGATGTAGGACGCGCCGGCACGCACCGCAGCGATGGCCGCGGCCGTCGCCAGGCCGAAGTCGTTGTGGCCGTGGAAGTGGACAGGGATTTGCGGCCCGACCCAGCCGATAACCTTCTCGACGAGGTGGGCCGCCGCTTCCGGGGACAGGATGCCGATCGTGTCCACGACCACGACCTCTTGGGCCCCTGCGTCGAGCGCGGTCTTGTACGCCGTCTCGAGGAACCCGAGCTCGGCGCGTGAGCCGTCGACCGCGAAGTAGGCGACGCGCACGCCGCGCTCCGCGGCGAAGGAGACGGCGCTCTTGATGCGGCGGAGCATCTCCGTCTGCTCGACGCCCAGCGCACGGAGCTTCAAGTCCGAGACCGGCGCCTCGATCACGGTCGCCTTCAGGCCAAGCGTCACGATGGCCTCGACGTCGGCGGGCATGGCGCGAGAGAAGCCCCACAGCTCCGCGCGCAGCCCCGCGTTGCCCATGAGCTCGACCGCCCGCCAGTCCTCCTCTGAGACGCGCGGGAAGCCTGCCTCGATCCGGTCCACGCCAAACGCGTCCAGCAGGCGGGCGATCTCAAGCTTCTGCTGCGGGTCGAGGACGACGCCGACCGTCTGCTCGCCATCGCGAAGCGTCGTGTCGTAGATGCCGACCCGGCGCCTACCCGAGGGCCCGAGCACCTCCTCGTTCAGTGAGCCGGTCCAGATCAGCTGACGATCGATCACGCTCGATGGTCACTCCTCTCGCCAGTGCAATGGAACGTGGGGCTGGCCGCCTCCGGGTTCACCACCGCACCTTGGGCGGCGGCGCCTCTCCGTAGGCCTCCCGCCAGGAAATGACGCGGTTTCTCAGGACGCCGAGCCCCTGGATCTCCGCCTCGATCACATCACCGGGCTTGAGGTAGTTCGCCTTGGGGTCGTCGCTGAACGCCGCGACGCCCGATACAGTGCCGGTCGAGAGGACGTCGCCCGCCGAGTAGCCGAGCGGCGAGTAGTGCGAGAGGATCTCCGGGATCCGCACGGAGATGCGGCCGGTCCAGGACTTCTGGCGCGGCTGCCCGTTAACCCTCAGTTCCATTTGCAGGTCATGCGGGTCCGGGATCTCGTCCGGTGTCACGATGTACGGCCCGAGCGGCGAGAAGGTGTCGATCGACTTGCAGAAGGTGAACACCTTCGACTCCATCTCCCGGCGCTGGATATCACGCGCAGTGATATCGTTGAAGATCACGTAGCCGCCGACATAGTCTTCGGCCGCCTCAGGGGTGAAGTGCTTGCCGGGCTTCTTGAGGACGACCGCGAGCTCAAGCTCGTAGTCAAGCTCCTCGGTGAGGTGCTCGGGGTAGATGATAGTGTCGTCCGGCCCGATGATCGCGTCGACATTTTGGAAGAAGATGATCCAGGGCAGGACGGGGGCCACCCAGTTGGCGGCCGCGCCTTCCTTCGCGTGCTCGCGGAAGTTCCCCGCCGTGTGAAAGAACTTCTTCGGGATGATCGGCGCCCGCAGCCGCACATCCGCGAGCGCGAACTCCTCCCCGCGCGTCTCGCGCGCCGCGTCCATCCCTGCGTCGCCGCGCTCGAAGAGTGTCCTCATGTCGGGAACGTCCACCGCCGCCACTGCGTCGCCGCGCAGGACGCCCACCCGCTGCACTCCGCGGTGCTCGAAGGTCACAAGCTTCAATCCAAAACACTCCTTACCCGTTCCTCCGCACCCTCGTACCGCCCGGCAGACCAACTATCATTTATCGATTATACGTTTCTCGCCGTCCGAAGACTTTCCTGCCTTGTGCGTCCTTGGCCGTTGCGCCGCGATAAGCCTGAAACCCCTTGCCACATGCCTCAGATAAATTACAAAATGCTGTGAAGGAGGTGGCCCAGGATCGTCATGCGAGAGCGACAGACTTCGCAACCCCAGGTCCACAGCCTGGCCGATGTGGCGTGGCTGGAGATCCGCGAGCAGATCATCACCGGACAGCTGCCCCCCGGTGCCCCGGTCGGCCTGAAGGAACAGGCTGACCGTCTCGGCATCAGCATCATGCCCATCCGCGACGCCGTGAAGCGGCTCCAGCACGAGGGCCTCGTCGACCAGGTCCCCCAGCGCGAGGCCTATGTCTCCTCCCTCTCGCTCGAGAACATGGAGGACATCTACGGCGTCCGCGCTGCCCTGGAACCGCTGGCGATCGAGCGTGCGTGCGCGCATTTCACACGGGCGCACTACGACGACTTCACGCGCACCCTCGACCTGTTCGTCGTCGCCTACGAGAGCGGCGACGCGCGCCAGGGACGCGAACTGCACCGCCGCTTCCACCTCGACCTCTATGCGTTGGCCGGCTCTCCGTCCCTTGACCGGCTCATCCCGCCCCTGATCGACGCGACGGAGCGCTACCGCGCGCTGTCGCAGGCGTTGCGCGGCTCGGCGAAGCAGCGGCGCGCGGAGCACCAGACGATGCTCGACGCATGCCTGGAGCGGGATGCCGTCCGCGCCCGCAACCTGTTGGGCGAGCACCTCGCCCGCACCGTCCAAGACGTCCGGCTGGCGCTGAGCGCCTTCTCCGGCCAGGCGACCGGGCTGCCGGACCGGTCCGGCGCGCAAGGCGGTGTGTAGCTGGCGGAAGACAACGCCAAGGCGCATGGACGGGATGCGCTGCGGCGAAGTCGTCTCCGTCGTTTATCATTTATCTCTGAAACACAACGAGGGTGGCAGGAAAATATAAATTACAATCGTATTATGTCTTAAGTCCCACCGAGGAGGGAAGTCCTCCCGGCGGTCGTACGACGCCTGCCTGTCGCGGGGCGGCACACGCCCGCGCGTTGGGACAAGGAGCGAGTCCGCGCGCTGTGCGCGCATACCACCGACCGTCAGGAGAATTGCATGCACATCGCCGACGCGGAACGCACCGCAGTACTTGACGTCAAGGGCCTCGTCCACGCGTACGCGACGGCCGACGGCGTGCTTGAAGCCATTTCGGACCTTACGTTCTCGATCTACGAAGGAGAATTCGTCTCGATCGTCGGACCCTCCGGGAGTGGCAAGACGACCTTGCTCAAGGTGCTCGCAGGACTGCTGCACGCGTCGCGCGGAGATGTGCGTGTCGCCGGCCGGCAGCTCACGGGTAATGTTCCGCAGGGCGTCGCGCTCGTGTTTCAGGACTACTCGCGTTCGCTCTTCCCCTGGCTGACGGTGCGCGCGAACGTCGAACTTCCCCTCACCCGCCAGGGCATGGCGAAGGAGGAGATCGCGCGACGCAGCCGGGAGAGCCTTGCGGCCGTCGGGCTCTTGGATTTTGAGCGGCGCTACCCCTGGGAACTGTCGGGCGGCATGCAACAGCGCGTCGCGATCTCGCGGGCCCTCGCATTCCAGCCGCGCCTTCTGCTGATGGACGAGCCGTTCGCTTCGGTCGACGCGCAGACGCGCGCCGACCTCGAAGACCTCATCGCTGCCGTCCATCACCGCTACGGGACGACCACCCTCTTCGTCACGCACGACATCGATGAAAGCGTCTACCTCTCCGACCGCGTCCTCGTGCTCTCGGCACATCCGGCGCGTCTGCTCCTCGATCGGAAGGTCACGCTGCCACGTCCCCGCGACCAGGTGAAGACTCGGGAACTCCCGGAGTTCGTGCACCTGCGCGCTGAGATCGCGGGGCTGATCCTGCGTCCCAAGGGCCTGGCCGCCGGGGAGGACGCGTAGATGGGCGGCCCTGCCGCAGCGCGTACGAACAGGCGGCGTGGACGCCTCTCCGAGCCGGTGAAGGGACTCGTGGGTGTCCTGATCGTCGGCATGGTCTGGCAGTTCGCCGCAATCCTCGGATTCATGCCGCCGGCGTACTTCCCGACCGCCACCACAGTTCTCGGCTACGCCCTCACGCTCGTCGTGCAGCCCGTCTTCCTCAGCCACGTGGTCGAGACGCTTGCGTCCATGCTGCTCGGACTCTTGATCGCAGCCGCCCTCGCCGTGCCGCTCGGCGTCCTGCTTGGGCGGTTCCGCGTAGCCTACCGCCTGGCCAACACCCTCGTTGAGGCGATGCGGCCGATCCCGGCCCTGGCTCTGACGCCGGTCGCCATCCTGGTCTTCGGCCTGACGAGCGCCACGACGGTCTCGCTCGTCGTCTGGACCGCGTCGTGGCCGATCCTGATCAACAGCGTCTACGGCATGCACAGCGTCGACCGCGTGGCTCTCGAGACGGCGCGTTCGTTCGGCTTCGGCCGCTGGCAGTTGATCTACCGCGTCGCCCTGCCGAGTGCGGCACCGTTCATCGCCACCGGCATTCGCATCGCGATCGGCATCGGGCTCGCCGTCACGGTCGCGACGGAGATGATCACGGGCGCGGGCAACGGCGTCGGCGCGTGGATCGTCGTGGCTTCCTCCGGCGGTTCGCTGCTGCCGGTCTATGCGGCGGCCGTGCTCGTCGGTCTACTCGGCTACCTCCTGAACTACGCCTTCGAGCGCCTGGAGCGGCGGGTCTTCGCCTGGCACCACTCGTTCCGCGGCGAGGGGGTGTAGAGATGGCGACCGAACCTTCCAGAGCGCGCGCCCCTTGGCATTCCGTGCGTCGCATCCTCGAGAGCGCGTCCTTGATCGTCGCGCTGGTCGCCGTCTGGCAGATCGCGACAGCAGCGAACCACGCCCTCTACTTCCCGACCCCCGCGCAGATCTGGAGCCAGATGGTCATCTCGTGGTTCACCGCGTCCGGCTTCACCCAGAACATCCTGCCGAGCTTCGCACGCGTCACGCTCGGCTGGGTGCTCGCCGCCCTCGCAGGCGTGCCCCTCGGCATGGCCATCGGCCTCTCGCCCAGCTTCGCGGGATACGTGAAGCCCATCGTGCACTTCGGCCGCGCGGTGCCGGCACCAGTCGTGCTGCCGGTCTTCATGATCTTCTTCGGCATCGGCGACGCGATGAAGATTGCGTTCATCGCTGTCGGCGTCGCCTGGCCGATCATCCTCAACGCGATCAAGGGCGTGGAATCGATCGATCGCGTACAGCTCGAAACCGCGACGGTGTACGGCATCCGAGGGCCTCGGCGCTTCCTCCGGGTCGTCCTGCCGGCCGCCCTTCCGGACATCATGGCCGGCCTGCGCATCTCGCTGGCGCTTTCGTTCGTCCTGATGGTCATCTCCGAGATGATCGCTGCGAGCGGCGGCATCGGCTACCAGATCCTGCAGAGCCAGGCGCAGTTCGACATCCTGAACATGTGGGCTGGGATCGTCGTCCTCGCCGTTGGGGGGGTGGTGTTCAACGCAGCCCTGACCGCCGTGGAGCGACGCGTCCTGAGGTGGCATCGGGGACTGCAGGGCGAATCCGCCTGACGGGTGATCGGGTACCGATCGATAGTCCCCAAGACCGAGAGGAGGAAGATCGTTGAGCTTCTTGAGGCGAACCAGGACCTCCGCACTGGCCATCGCACTCGTCGCCTCGCTCGCCGGCGTCGTCTCCGCCGGCGGCGGCGCCGCAGCAGCCGCCAAGCCCCTCACCAAGGTCGTCCTCGCAACGCTGCCCGTCACCGACACGGCAGTCGCCGTCGTCGCCCAGAAGGAGGGCTTCTTCCGGCAGCAGGGCCTCGACGTCCAGCTCTCGATCATGCAACTCGGTCCAGCGACGACCCAGGCGGTCCTCACCGGCGCGGCACAGTTCTCGCAAAGCAACTACGCGACGCTGTTCGCCGCACGCAGCAAGGGCATCCCCGTCGAGATCGTCTGCGAGGCCGCCCGCGCTACGCCCGCGTTCAGCACCGTCGCGGTGATGCCGAACTCGCCGATCAAGAGTTACAAGGATCTTGCGGGCAAGCGCATCGCCACGTCCGTCATCGGTGGCATCGGGCCCCTCGCCATCGACGCCTGGCTCAAGGCGCACGGCGTGAACTACTCCACGATCACCTGGGTGCAGATGCCCTTCCCGTCGATGGGCTCCGCCCTGCAGCAAGGGCAGGTCGACGCCGCATGGCTCGTCGAGCCGTTTGTGACCCTCGACGCGTCCACGCTCCACACGCGCACCGTGTTCCCGGTGTTCTCTGGCCCGACCGCGCGACTGCCGGTGAGCGCCTTCGCCACGTCGGCCGCCTATGCGAAGGCCCACCCGCAGATCGTCGCCGCCTTCCGCCGCGCGATTCAGGAAGCCGCGAACCTGATGCAGAAGAAGCCTGGGCTGCTGCGGCAGATCCTTCCGACATACACCGCGATCAAGCCTGCACTCGCATCGAAGATCGGGCTCGAGGTCTACCCGGCTCAGACGGACCTCGGCCAGATCGAACGGGTCTCGACCATGATGCGGCAGGTCGGGCTGCTGACGGCTCCGCTCAACGTCCAGTCGATGGTGTTCAGCGGCAAGTAGCGGCGTACCGCGTCACGCCACCCAGGCCCCGAAGCCCGAGAGGCTTCGGGGCCCCTCTGTCGCGTGCCCCGCTGCGCGCGGGCCGGCGCGCCTCGCAAGGCTTCTCGGGCAGCATCTGGTCCTTCGCAGGGCGCGGGCAACGGCAGAGTGCCAGTCGCCAGACCCGACGAGATATCGCAGGCGGAGCCGCGGCTCGAGCGTGGCACCTGGCCCGCAGCGCCAAGACGGGTCCGCAGACGTTGGCGCGCACGGGCGGCTCGCGAGCCGCGGTGTCCCCACATGACCACGTATGCCAGGGGGATCGCGGGCACATATGCCGGCCCGCCCGGTGTAGGGTCGTCTCTCGATACTCAGTCGGTCACTATGCCCTCGAGCATGGCGTCCACGACGTCGCGCAGGTACGCCTCAGCATCCACCGCTTCGTCGATCAGGGCGGCGAAGATGAGGTTGTAGAGAAACATGCGGGCGACCGTCGCAGGCTGCGCGGTGTGCAGACAGCCACGGTCAACGGCGCCTTCCAGGTACTTGCCGATGATGGCGATCGCCGATTCGCGCATCTGCTGCCACCTCTGCGCTACCTGCGGGTGGTCGGCCGACTCGCGCACGAGAATGCGAGCAATCGCCTCACGCCGCGTGACGACCGCCAGGAAGCGCCAGCCCAGCTCGAAGAGCGCCTCCTTCGGTTGGAGCGGCGGTGCGGCACGCATGATCTGCTCCATCTCGGGCAGGAAACTGCGCTCCTCGACGAGGTCTTCGAGCAGTTTCTGCTTGCTTGCGAAGTAGTAGAAGACGAGACCGGCCGGCACGCCGGCCTCGTCCGCGATGCGCTTCGTCGATGTCGCGTCGAATCCCTGAAGGGCGAAGAGCACCTGTGCAGCATCGAGAATGCGCTGGCGTGCCTGCGCCTGTTCGGCCGCGGCCGTCCCGTCTCGACCGGCCCTCGGCAGAGATGCGCGTGGCTTGGCCGACGCATCTGCTTTCGCCAAGGCATCACCTCATCTCGCAGACATCTGGGAACATCCGGTGCGGCATCAGTGTACGTGCGGACCGCGACAGACACAAGGGAACCGGCCCTGCGATGCCGCCCGATCCCCGCCGTCCATCTGCACCTCCGCACTGGGCAGGATCACGCAGGCTGTCCCAAGCGAGGCACTCTGCGCCCGCACCGCCTGCTGGCGACGGCGAAGGACCTGAACGTCCAGATGCCGATGATCTCCTCGGCGCCACGCCCCGGCACCGCCATATCCCATCTGGCACCACGGCGCCCCCAGGGATACCCGTGCGTTCCTGGCGCGAGGCGCCAATTGCGTAGCGGCGCGCCCTGACACCCTGGGCGGCGCAGCCGGAGGAGCGGACAGCGCTGGGCGTTACTCGGTCTTCGTCGCCGGATGCGGTCGTGAGGGCTTCGATTGCAACGGTGGCACGAAGAGCCTGCCTGCGAATAGAGCGACCAGGGTGCCAATCGCCGCAAAAATCCAGAGCAGGACGAGGAGAACGCTGAGCAGCCCTGCGTACCAGATGATTCCTGGCGCGTGGAGGTAGGCGGCGACATGCATCGTGCTCAGGGCATACGCGGCCAGAGGGAAGGTGAAGGCCCAGAACGAGAGCGAGAAGGGTATGCCGCCCCGTCGCAAGTGGTGGAGCGTCACGGCAGTGGCGATGCCGAGCGCCCAGATGCCGAAGCCCCAAAGCGCCACGGCCAGGACGTCAAGCGCACCCACGGAAGTCACGAGATGCAACGCGTGGCTCGCGTCGGCGAGCCCCATCAGCCCGAGCGTACCTACCCCGATCGGCCCGAGGCTGATCCAGAACGTCGGCGCGGCGTCGGCGCCAGGCATGGAGTGTTGGAGCAGCCGGCCGATCACGAAGGCTGCCATCAGCATGAAGAGCATCAGTCCCATGCCGAAGAACGCGAGGTTCACGAGGTGCACCGTGCCTGCCCACGGGCTGTGCCGCATGAGCAGCATCGCCGTGAGCGGATTGCCCAGGAGCGGGATCACGATGGCAGCTACCGGCGTGAGCAGCCACGAGAAATTGACGAAGTTCGGCGCAGGTCCTTCCTGGCGCATCAGCGTGAAGCCGATGTAGATGGCGAGGGCCGCCACCCCCACGACGCCGATCAGCCATCCGACCAGGGTGATCACGTAGAGCGCTGCGGGCCCAAGCCACGTCCCCGAGGTGAGATCCGCGTCGAGCGCCACGATCATCGCGGCGACCGGCATGGTGACATAGAAGTTGCCGAGCAGCGGGTGGTCGAGGTCGCGGCGCGCGGCGTCGGCGTGTCCGAGCCAGCGCCAGACCCACGGAACGAGCAGTGTCAGGAACAGCACGTACGTGACGACAGCGAACGCGACCCCGACTCCCCGCGCCCAGGGCAAGCTCCCGCCCCAGGCGTAGATGACGTCGGCAAGGCCGCCTGTGCCCATCACGGCCGCAAACCAGGCGGGGGAAAAATGGCGGACCCAGGGCGTGCGCATCGACAGTCCCTCCTCGATCTTGACTGATTGCTCAGTCAAGATCCATTCTAGAACTGCTCCTTGCAGTTGCGCAACAACCGGAATCGGAAGCGCCGGGAACGATCCCCCGGAAGGGAGTTGTGGACATGGAGAACCAGAGCACCCCGAAGGAACCGCCGGAATGGCTCGTGGAGTTTCATGGGCACCTTTGCCCGTTTCTCGTCGTGGGCTGGCGCATGGGGCAGGAGGCGTTGGCGCGTCTCGGGGAGCAGCGCGAACGCGACCAGGGCCTGTTCCTCTTCACCGAACTGGGTGGCGACACGCTCCGGGCCCAATCCTGCTACGAAGACGGCTTGCAGGCGGCGACCGGATGTACGGTCGGGAAGGGGACCTTGCGACGCCTCAACTTCGGCAAAGTGGCGGCCGTTCTCGCGCGCCCCGGCGCCACTGCCCTGCGTGTCGCGCTGCAACCGGACGTCTGCGACGAACTGGCCGAGGCGGGCTACGCCACGGAACGGCGGCAAGGCAAGCCGGCGTCCGCAGTGTCGTCCGCAGCCATCGCTGACGCGGTCGGGCGTGTGACGCGCATGAGCGCAGAGGAGCTCTTTTCCTTTGAGCACTTTGGGGTGGTCCACTTCCGCCCGGTCGCAGCCAACCCGGCCAGGGCACGCTGCGCAAGCTGCGGCGAGTATGTCTTCGAGCAGGACGCTGTCACCAAGGAAGGCCATGTCCTGTGCCGCCCATGCGCCGGCCACCTCGCAACCGTCTAGGGCCTATGGGCGGCACGCTGCCGAGGGCGGCGGGGGTCACCCCGCGAGAGGACGGAGAAACCAACCTCACGCGCGCTCCCAGTGTCCCGCGATGGGTACTGCCATCGACACCGTCTGAAAGACGGTGCTGTTCGCTCGCGCGAGTTCCACCATGCGCTCCAGGCGCTCATCGGGAGCATCCGAGCTTATCCGCAGGACATAGCGGATTTGCGTCAGTGTAGGCGGCTTGTCCTGCCTTTCCCCTTCGACCTCGACCGCTGCAGCCGCAATGGGTACGCGGGAAAGTTGCGACACATAATCAAGTGCCGTCAGCAGGCAATCCCCGACCGCCGAGAGCAAGGTCTCCACGGGGTTGAATCCCGCCTGTGCGTCGGCACGGCGCGCTCCCAGGATGAGCGAGAAGTCGCGTACCGTCGACCGCGCATGCGCTTCGTCGACCCGATCGACCTTGACCTTGTACGTCTGCGTCGTCGTCACACTCCTCGATCTCCAAGGTGCGACGGGACCGGCACATCGGTGGGCATCGCCGATCTCATCCGCCGAACGCCTCGCCGGCTACGCGCAGGATGGCATCGAGCCCGATGACATCCCTCTCGTGCAGGTGCACACGCTGAACCTGGGCACCAGGGAATCTTTCCGGGATCTCCTTGAGATACTTCTGCTGCATCTCATACCTCTGCCGGAACAGCGGATGCACGCAGACCTCCTGCGCAAGCACCTGATTCGCGATCACGAGCGATGTCTCGAGACCGATCTCCCTCAATTCCTCTGACGCGCGCGCCGCCTCGGCGATCGGGGTCGCCTCGGGATAGACGACGAACGCAAATGTCGTCTGCCCGGCATCGCCCAGCAGCGCAAGCGCCTCCCGCATCCGCCCTGCCTCCGCGTCTTCGGCCGCGCCGGCCTTCTGCCCGCCCTGCGCCTTCGCGGCGATCTGCTGGCTGTAGCTGAGCGGCAGCTGCAGCAGGCGCAGCGTGTGCCCAGTCGGCGCCGTGTCGAAGACGACCGTCTCATAGTGGTCCGTCAGAAGGTAGTCGAGGAAGCGCCGGAAAACCGCCACCTCCTCGGTGCAGGGCGAGTTCAGTTCCTCCTCGATGCGTTGCACGGTGTCCGCCGCGTAGCGCCGCCGCGCGTCAAGGAGCACCGTGTCCTTGTAGCGCCTTGTCTCGTGGTGCGGGTCGATGCGGGCCGCATCGAGCCCCGCGACGCCGGGAACCGCCTTCGGCTCGTCGTCCACCTCGCACTCGAGCACCCTGCCGATGTGCGCAGCGGGGTCTGTCGTGACGAGGAGCGTCCTGCGCCCGTTCAGCGCGTGAAAGGCGGCTGCCGCGACGGCCATCGTCGTCTTGCCGACGCCGCCTTTCCCCGCAGCGAAGAAGCGCCGGGGCGCCTCAGCGGATGGCGTAGACATCGAGATCTACCCACCTTCCGAGCGTACGCAGCATGGCGACGCCCTTCACTTCCCCGTTCAGCAGGGGCACCTCGAGTGTCTCTGCCGGGAAGTGCCGGGCGATCTCGGCGATCTGCGAGAGCTGCATCGCGCGACGCGAGGCGAAAAAGGGATGCTCCGCGGCCTCTGCTGGAATCACGCCGTTGACGATCAGGCGCTGGTTGAGGATGCCGAGTTCCGTCAACTCCGAAGATGCGCGCAGGGTCTCCGCAACCGACGTGTGCTCGGGCTGCGCCACGAAGACGAAGTGCGTCGAGGAACCGTCCTTGAGAAGCGCCATTGCCCTGTCGTACTGCTCCTTCGACGTCTGCAGCTGATCGACCGGGCCAATGCAGGTCTGGCCGCTTCCCTGCGCGCTCTCCTCAATGTGCACGGACCACGCGGACGGCAGCTCCAGAAGGCGCAGCGTGTGACCGGTCGGGGCCGTGTCGAAGACGATGACGTCGTACTCTTCACGAAACATCGAGGCGACGAACTCGTCAAAGCCGGCGATCTCCACGGTGCAGGGGCCCCGCATCTGCTCGTCCATCGTGCGCAGCATCTCGTCCGGCAGTAGGCCCCTCAGCGGCCCGAGCGCCTTCTCGCGGTAGATGCGCGCCGCCTCCTCCGCGTCGATCTCCTGCGCATCGAGCATGGGAACGGGCGCGATCGACACAGGCGCCGGCCCGATTGCCTGCTCGAACACGTCCCCGAGGTTCGACGCGGGGTCGGTCGTCACGAGCAGTGTGCGCAGGCCGCTGTCCGCGAGCCGCACCGCCGTCGCGGAAGCGAGGGACGTCTTGCCGACGCCCCCCTTGCCGGAAAAGAACAGGTACCGCATGCGACCGACTTCCTCATCTGGTGATCTGCAGGGCCTCGCGCAGTTCCTCGTAGGTCGGGTAACGGCTCGCGAACCGCAGGTCGCCGTCCACCGCCACCATCGGCAGTGCCTCGGTCCCCTGGGAGAGGATCCTCTGATAGACCACGTCGTTGCCGAGGAACGCTTCAGGATCACGGCTCAGCTGGTGCCGCGAAACCTCGACGCCCTCCGCACGCAACCGTTCGAGTGCCTCCTCGATGCGAATCAGCGCCTCGTCCGGCGCAGGGCCGCAGAGGCCCGTCGAGCAGCACATCTCCGGGTCGAACACGTCCAATCTCATCACAGCCATCTCCTCAGCAGTTGCAGCCTTCGCCACAGCCGCATCCCGAACCCTCGCCACCGACAGCGACGAGCTTCATCGCTTGGCCCCGTTCCAGCTTCGACGCGAGGTCATCGATTTTCGTCACGGCCTGCAGGCGAACTGCGCGCGCGATCTGCACAGCCGTTTGGATCTCGCTTCTGTCCGCGCCTTCCTTGCGCGCGGCCTCCACGTGGTACTCAAGGCAGCTGTCGCACCCCGCCGCCACCGATGCCGCAATCCCAATCAGTTCCTTTACCTTAGCGTCCATCGACCATCGCTCCCCCATCAATCGTGTGCACCCGCACCGCCGCGTCGGCCCCTGGAGCCTGCACGACGGCGCAGGTGGTGTCGACGTGGTTTGCCCTAAGCCACGCCTCGTCTTCCTCGTCCCGCGGGAGTGTCATGACGATCTCCGCGAGGATCGGCGCGAGATCGCCGCGGATGGCGTAGTAGGTCCAGTACTTCTGCCGCCGCTCGCTGATCAGACCTACCTGCCGCAGCTTCCGAAGGTGCTGTGAGACTGCCGGCTGGCTCACGGGCAGCCGCGCGACGAGTTCGCAGACGCAGGCCTCGCGCACGCGCAGAAGGGCTAGGATGCGCAGGCGGATCGGATCGCCGAGCGCCCGATAGACCTCCGTCTCGTACTCGTACACGCTCATCACCTCATTGTGATTCACTTATATTCCTCGGCCTGCTATGGTGTCAAGTGGACTCCTTGGTCGGCGTCATCTCCTTCGAGGAGGCTCCGCCTGCATGTCCCACGACGCTCCTGGCCCTCACGGGCGTCGTCGCACTGCAGAAAAACTCCACGCCACTGGCCAATCTTCACGTGCATGAGCCGACGCAAGATATTCGCGTTGGCTGTGAGAAAGCAGGTGAGCATTTGCGCGCAACTGGACCCAAGGCGGCGGCCGGGTGGTCCCGCCGCGCGGTCAAACCGCGACGTCCGGAGACCGAGCGCGGCCCGGCACGCTGCAAGCTCCTAGACAGGCTCAGGTGGTATACTATATCAAGTACAGGATCCGGGACTTTCGTCTGTGCTCGCGCCGCGATTTTTCTGGCATGATTCCAGGAGAGCCAAGGCTCCAAGAGCAGATCGGTAAGAGAGGGGCATCGGCAGTGCCTACGGTCCCGTCCGACCTTTCGCTGCTCGTCGATCCCACGCGTGTGCGCGTGGTGCGGCTCCTGGCAGAGCGTTCTCTCACCGTCAGCCAGTTGGCGGATCTGCTTGAACTGCGTCAGCCAACGATTTCGCAGCACATGCAGCGTCTTGCGGCGGCGGGGATCGTACGGCGCATCCGCCAGGGCCGCGAGGTCCGATACCAGTTGCGGCCGACAGCCGTCGGAGATGCCATCGGCAACTTCACGAAGATGTTCACGACCCCGATGGCCGACCTGCCGTTCATGGCCAAGCAGACTGCGCGCTGGCCGAGTGTCGTGGGCGCGCCGCTCGACGTCGCGGTAGGCGAACCGCAAGGCGTCCTGCCGGAGCCTGCCGATCTGCACAGCGTGCTCTTCGTGTGCGTGGGCAACTCCGCGCGCAGCCAGATCGCCGAGGGATTCGCGCGCGCGATGGGAGGTCCTGGCCTTTGTGTCATGAGCGCGGGGCTCGAGCCTCTCGGCGTTAACCCGCTGGCCCGGGAAGTCATGGCGGAGGTCGGCATTGATCTGTCGGGTCAGACGTCCAAGGCCATAACCCCGCACCACCTGCGGCGCGCGGACCTGGTGATCACCCTGTGCGGCGCCGAGGGCGGCTGGCGTCCGGCGGCGGATCACCCTTATGCGTGGCGGTACTGGCCGGTGCCCGATCCCGCGCAAGGCGAAGGATCTCCTGAGCACCGCCTTGCCCGCTTCCGCTCGGCGCGCGAGCACGTGCGTGCGCGCGTCGAGGACCTGCTGGCCGAGTTCTCCCTCGCGAACTGAAGGCCTCTGCTGCGACCGGTCGCCGTCCTGCAACATGGACCAGCGGGATGCTCCCCGAAGAGGGGGCATCCCGCTGGCTCTACGCATCCCGCCGCCGCCTGGCGGGCTATTGCGCCCGCAAGCCGAGCTCGTCGTCCAACCGCAGGTAGCTGAGCAGCAGGTCGAGGACCGCAGGGTAGAATACAGCCTCGCCCTGCGCGTGCACCTTTTGCGCCAGCTCGGGCAGCCACTCCACCAGGTCGGCGCGCAGCCAGCGCTCCCACTCGGATGGCGACTGCTCGGCGAGAGGATCTTCCTTCCCCTGTGCACGACGCTCGATCACTTCGGCGAGCAGCGCAAGCAGGAGCCCGAGGTGATCCGGGTCCACGAGGTACGCCTGGTCCGGTGAGAACGACTCGGGTTGCCACCCTACGCCGCAGGCCGCCGCCAGGCCCGCCACGCGGAAGCTCAGATCGCCCCAGGCCTCGGAGCCGCCGCCGCGATAGGCGCCGCCGTAGAGGGACACGTCCCGGCCCGGCAGGGGGACGAGGAACAGCTCGCCGAACTCCGTGCGGACATCCGCCTTGGCCAGCAGGTCAAGGTCCAGGTCCTGCCCGACCGCCTCCGCTACGTGGCCCAGCATCTCGACGACCTTGGGCTGCTCCTCTTCGCGCACGGCCCGCAGCATGAGCGTCGCGAAGATGCCGTAGACGCCCGCCCGCATCGCGTCCTCTGCTACTCGGGTCTCAGCCGCCTCCGCCATGCCTTCCTCTCCCCTGCCGTCCACGTCAGACCTTCTCGACCTTGACCCGGGTGTCGTAGTAGTTGCAGCCGCCGCCCACCTGGTCGATGAGGCAGGTGCCCCAGCCATCGCTGTCGGTGAGAGAGGGGTCGAGGCGCATGAGCGCATTGAGGCGTACAGGGGCGTTGCGGGACGAGTCGCCTGCGTAGGTCACGCCGTTGACCGTCCACTTGCCGGAGCCGTACTGCCAGTGGCCGAAGGAGTTCGGGAAGGTGACGACGCCTGGGCGCACCGCAGGCATCAGCCGCACCTTGGTGACGATCCCCTGCGGGTAGGTGGCGGAGCTCACCCGGACGCGGTCGCCGTCGGCGACATGCAGCCGCGCGGCATCCACCGGATTGATGTCGAGGAACGCCTCGGGCATCAGTTCGCGCAGCCAGGCATTCGCGAACGTGCGGGCATGCGTGTGGATCGGCTGCTTGTAGGTCGAGAGATGGAACGGGTACTCCGCCTTGGCATCGACGGAAGCCATCGCGACGCCGTTGTGGAAGGCCACCGGCTCATAGCGCGCCGTGCCGTGGAACAGTTCGCCGGTGATCGCGTTGTGTGTCGTGGCCACGATGGGGTTGTAGACCTGCAGCGGCATGTCCTTGGCTCCGAACTGGTGCGTCATCTCGGTCGGACGGTTCCCCGGCAGATAGCCGAGGTCGTAGTCCTCGAAGCGGCCGCCACGCGCCATGACGTACGCCGCCTTGCGCCACTGGGCTTGCGTCAGCGCCTCGGGCGCCATCTTGTACCAGCGCGCGGCCGCCAGCCACTCCTGGTCGTTCGCGTCGGGCACGGGGCCGAGTTTCGTCTGCTGGCCGCCGGAGAGGCCGAGGAAGCTGCCGTCATAGGCGATGTTGGCGACCATCTTGAGGTAGTAATCCTCGCGCCGGTGCAGGCTGCCGCCCTCGAGGAACGCGTTCGGGCCGAAGCCGGGCAGACCCAGGCGCTCCGCTACATCGATCAGGAAGGTCTCCACCGACATCGCGCGTCCGTCGGACGTTCGCGCGGTGAGCGGCTCCACCACGGGCTGCCTGACGCCGGTGACGCTAGTCGGGGTGGTCGGGAACCCGGGGAGGGCGCCCCACGTCTCGAGGTACGTCGTGTCGGGCACGATGTAGTCCGCGTAGGACGAGCTCTCGGCGATGATGATGTCGCTCGCGATGAAGAGCGGCACCTTCTTGAAGTCCTTGATCAGCCTGAACCAGGGCAGGCTCTCGTCATGCAGTCCACCCATCCCCGGCGGGGCCGAGTAGCCTGGGTTGCCCTCGTGCATCAGCATGATCTTGACCGGATACGGGTACTGGTACCAGGCTCCGGCGAAGATCTCCTCCCAGATGCCGAACCCGAAGGGAAACCACGGGCGCGGTGCGGGGAACGGCGACTTGCCTGCCGCCACGGCGTCCTGATAGAGGGAGGACTGCTCGTAGAAGCTGCCCTCGCGCGAGATGTGCACCCCGCCCGGCACGCCCTTCGGCTGGCCAGGCCACTTGCTGAGGTTGTAGGGCACTTTCCCGCCGGAGCCGACGAAGTCCGCGGCGCCGCCGCCGGTGATGTAGCCGCCCGCCCAATCGATGTTACCGATCAGGAAGTTGAGGGTGAGGATGCCGCGGCCCGCGTAGACGCCGTTGCTGTGCATGGCTGGGCCTCTGTAGAAGTCCGCCACGGCCTTCTTGCCATGCGCAGTGAACTCGCTCGCGAGCTCCTCGATCACGCTGCGCGAGAGGCCAGCCTCGCGGGCGTACTGGTCGAGTGTGTAACGCGTGGCCTCCTCATAGAGGATCTGCATGCCGGTCTGCACGGGAATACCGTTGACCGTACTCGGCTGCACGGACATGTCGCCCAGGGGCCAGAGCTGACCCTGCGCCACGGCTGTGGCCAGCTGGGGCCTGCCCGCGGCGTCGAGCACGACCGGCGTCTGGGCGTCGCTGCTGCTCGCCGAGGCGAGCCCCGCGCGCTCCGCCGTGAGGAAGCTCTGGTAGTCCGGAGCCTTGGGATCCTTGACCACGAGGTACGTGGCGTTCGTGAAGTCGGGCTCCCCGGCCTGGTTCGCCGCCGCCTGCGTGGTGTTCGAGAGGAACTGTGCGTCGTAGCGGTGGTGCTCGATGATCCAGCGGATCATGCCCAGGACGAGCGCCCCGTCGCCGCCGGGCACGATCGGTACGTAGCGGCTCGCCTGCAGGACGGAGTTCGGGGCCGTCACGTCCACGATCACGAACTTGAGGGTGCCGTTCGCTGCGGCCTGGGCCGTCTTGCGTGCCAGGGTCTGCATCGGGAAGTTCGCGCCGTAGACGTTGGCGCCGAACCAGATGATGAACTCCGCGTTCTCGATATCCGGCTTGAGCATGGCCACCTTGCCGTCCAGCGACTGCTGCGTCGCGACGTGGTGGTTCAGTTCGCAGACCGCGACGTGCGGCATCGCGTTGACGGAGCCGAAGGCGTTCGCAAAGCGCGTCAGGAACGTGTTCTGACCAGGCTCAGACCTGCCCCAGAACAGGGTGAACTGGTTGGTGAGAGGGCCGAGGTCCGGATGCTTGGGATCCACCGGCTTGAGCGGGCCCTGACCGCCCTGCCAGAGGTCCTTGAACCCCTCGACGTAGCGGGTCTCCTCGCCCGGCACGTTCTTGAAGAGGTATCCCCCTTCCGTGACCTCGGAGACCAGCTGATCCCAGCTGATGACCTGCCACTGGTTGCTGCCGCGCGGTCCCTTCCGCTTCAGCGGGTAGAAGACGCGATAGCGGTCGTAGAGCGTCTGCTTGCCCGCCTGGCCGCGGGCGCAGACGGAGTGCGGCTGAGTCCACCGCAGCGCGTCCGAGACTGCGGTCGCGTAAGGGGCCTGGGGTTCCGTGGCGTTCGGGTGGTAGGGGTTCCCGTCGATCTTCATCAGGATGCCGTTGAAGACCCTGGCCTCGATGCCGCAGTCGCTGCGGCACTGCCTGCAGACGCTGTAGCGCAGATCGACATTCTTCCACAGCTCGGTGCGCATGGGGAAGACGTACTGCCCGCGCTGGCGGAACACGCCGCCGAGCCACGGCGACGACCCCCAGACTCCCGCGACCAGCGATGCGGCCGCCGCGCTGCCTGTCACGAACTGCTTGCGCGATACCTTCTTGTCAATGAGCGACATTTCCCTACCCCTTCACGGGCGTGCTTGCCCCGGACTCGACACCGCGCGTCGGCGCACCTGAGGACAGCAGGCTGTCAAGCGGCTCCCAGGGCAGGAACTCCACCAGCAGGGAGAAGATGAACAGCACGATCGCAAAGAGCCCGATCACGACCTGCACCGACGCCCTGCCGAAGGCAGGCGGCGTGTAGAGGATGAGGCCCTGCGAAACCTTGGGCTGCAGCTGTCCGCCGATGACCGTGTTGTAGCGCATCGCGTAGACGCTGATGACGGTCAGGAGGGCCGCAAGGGAAGCCCACAGGGCCGAACGGCGGACAAAGCGGAAGAAGGTGAGCGCCAGCGCGAGCACCAGGAACCCGAGCTGCAGGCCCCAGTACATGAACGTCAGCGGTCCGCCCATGAAGATCTGGCTGAAGCCCTGGAACACAGGGCCGGACGCGTACGCCGAGACCCCGGAGTTCAGGAGGTCGACCGCGTCCAGGAAGAGGTCGATGAAGATCGTCCACATGAGCAGCGACACGAGACCCTCGATGATCCGCGGATCGGTGCGGCGCTCGGGGGAGAGGTACCGCCACACGACGCTGTACACCAGGATCATCAGCGCCACGCCGGAAACGATCGCAGATACGATGAACAGCACGGGCATGAGGGGATTGCTCCAAAGCGGCCGCGCCTTGATCGCCCCGAAGACGAAGCCGATGTAGCCGTGGAAGGCGAACGCGAGCAGGATGCCGGCACTCGCGAGGAACACCAGAAGCGCGTGGTCACGACGCTGCGCGCGCTCGGAGAGATCATGGCTGCCCAGGGCGAAGAAGCGGTAGAGGGCGCCGCGCCACCCGGGCACGACCTGCCCGAGGCGGATGTTGTCCTGGCGGAAGGCGAAGTAGACCTCGACCAGCACGAGCAGGACATACGTCGTCCAGATCATCGTGAAGAGGCCCAGCGGAGAGTATGGCAAGTGCGCCCGCGTGTACAGTTCGAGAAGCCGTGATGGCTGGCGCGCATCGGACAGCGGGGCCAGCGGCGCCACCAGCAGGAATGCGAGCGTGACGAGCAGGGACAGCTTCGCGATCGGCTCGAAGATCTTCTGCCCGAACACCTTGGAGAGCGAGCCGACGATGAACGACCCCGCCACCAGCCCCGAGATGTAGGGGTAGATGACGATCGGCAGACCCCAGTAGACGTGCTCGAGACCCATGACCGGCACGTTCATGCTACTTCACCCCCACAGTGCTGTTGGAGTTCTCGGTATACGTGAACACCATGTGCTGCACGGTGGGATCATCCGAGCTCAGGATCTCGCCGCTCATGCCGATGTAGAAGACCTGCGGCTCTGTGCCGAACTCCGGATGAAGGACGCTGTTCGCAGAGGAGCCCAGCAGTTGGCTCACCTCGCTGGAAGGATCGTTGAGGTCGCCGAAGATGCGCGCCCTGCCGACGCAGGATGTCACGCAGGCAGGCAGCAGCCCCACGTCGATGCGCTCCACGCACAAGTTGCACTTGTCGGCCACGTGGGAGACAGGGTTCAGGTAGCGGGCGCCGTACGGGCAGGCGTTGACGCAGGTGCCGCAGCCGATGCAGAGCTCAGGATCCACGAGCACCGGCCCGTCCTCCCGCTTGTAGGTCGCCTTAACAGGACAGACCTCGACGCAGGGCGGGTTGTCGCAGTGGTTGCACATCTTCGGCACCGACACCATGTGCACATCAGGTGCATAGTTGCCGTTGTCGGTGACGACGCTGCCCTGCGGGTCCGGCCGCATGCCGCCGGTCTGATACGTGTCGACCCAGGTGCGGAACACGCCCACCGGTATGTTGTTCTCCGCCTTGCAGGACACGGTGCAGGTCTGGCAGCCCGTGCACTTGCGCAGGTCCATGACCATGACGTAGTGGTGCTTCGGCTTGAGCTTCGTGATCTGCCCGAAGTTGTCGTGGAACCGGCGCAGGTTCCCCGGGTCGTTGATCCGGTCCCAGTCCTGCCAGCCGTCCCGCTTCTGCAGCTGGACCTGGTTCCACCCCTCCCAGGAGAGGTTGTCCTGGGGGTCCAGGCTAGGGTCGCCGGCGGGCGTCGCAGCCTTCAGCTTCTCTGGAAAGTCGGAGAGGGCAAGACCCAGCACGCCGACGGCCACGGCGGCCTTGGCCATGTCCTGCACGAAATGCTCGCGCGAGACTTCCTCGTTCTTGTGGTTCGCTTCATCGGCCATCAGCGTCACTCCACCTCAAGCGTCTCTCGAAGTGCGGGGCCATCCAGATCGTGATTTCGTACAGCAGGTAGATCGGTACCATCACGAGCCCGATCGAGAAGGGATCCTGCGAAGGCACGACAAACGCGGCGATCAGCCCCGCGGCGAACACGGCGACGCGCCGCCAGCGGCGCAGGCGCCTCGTGCTGACGACGCCCAGGGCCAGCAGCGTGAGCAGCACGGGCGGGATGTCGAACACGCCGCCGACGGCCAAGAGGAAGCTCGACACGAAGCCAAGGTAGTACGAGGCGCGGAACTGCACGTCGAACACGCCGCTGCCGAACGTGGTCAAGAAGCGCAGCGCCGCCGGCAGGACGATCGCGTAGGCGAAGGCCGCACCGACGATGAACAGCGCGATGGCCATGAAGACCAGCTGGCGCACGACCTTGCGCCTTCGAGGCTCGAAGACCGGCGAGAGGAACGCCCACGCCTGGTAGAACCAGAGCGGAGACGTGATGATCAGGCTGCTCGCCGCGATCACGTTGATCACGGTGAAGAACGGCTCGACGGGAGAGAGCGCCAGCAGGCGATGGGCTCCGACGCCGATGGGCGGCAGCGCCCAGTCCCAGCGCAGGTACGGGAAGCTGTGCGTCAGCGAGAGGAAGGACGTCGGCGCGTAGACGGGCAGCAGAACGATCTGCATCAACAGCCGCCAGCGCAGGACAAGCAAAATGCCTGCCACGATCGTGACAGCGGCCCCGAAGAAGACGCGCCGACGCAGCTCTTCGATATGGTCTGCCACGGACATGACGCGACGTTCACGCTCGACGACCCTCAAGCCCCGGTTCGGGCTGCTGATTCTTGCCGCCACGCTTTTACTCCCCTAGCGTCCCATGGACTAGTTGCCCTCTGGACCCCGGCTCTGCTCCTTGTCTGTCGAGGTGTCGAGATTGTTCATGGCCTGCCGGAAATCCCGGATGCCCCTTCCCACGGCGCTTCCGATTTCGGGTATCCGCTTGGGTCCGAAGATGAGCAGCGCGAGCCCGAGCAGGAACAGGAGATGCGTCGGAGTGATCAGGTTGTCGAACATTGCGGACCGTTCCACCTTTCCGATTCTTAGGTCTTGAACTATACGTTAATATAAGGCAGTGACCTATATGATGGGTCAGGCCCAAGTCGCCTAGACCGCAAGTCCACGCGACCTGTCCCGCCAGAGCACATGGATGCGGCCATTCCGCCAGCCGGATGGGGCCAACCGGTCTGCGCACTCCGCCACCCGACCCCTACCTTGGCAGCGGCAGCACGCCATCCGCATCCTGTCCGAGCCACAGCCCAGCGCATGGGAGTGAGCCTAGATGTTCTTGGAACGATCGGAGCAGCCCGAAGTGCAGAGTTGCCGAGCCGCCTTCTCGCCCGCGCTGGACACGCTTGTGCGTCCTCTCCGGGATCTGCGCATCTCCGTCACGGACCGTTGCAATTTCCGCTGCGTCTACTGCATGCCAAGGTCCGTCTTCGGCGAACCGTACCGGTTCCTCGACCAGCAGGAGCAGCTGCGCTTCGACGAGATCAGTCGCCTCGCCCGCATCTTCGCGGAGCTCGGCGTGGAGAAGGTCCGCCTCACCGGCGGCGAGCCGCTGATACGGCCAAACCTCGAGGATCTCATCGCGGCGATCAGCGAAGTTCCGGGCATCGACGATGTCGCCCTGACAACGAACGGGTCCCTGCTGAGACGCGGCAAGGCCGCAGCGCTGCGGCAGGCGGGTCTGCGCCGCGTGACGATCAGCCTCGACTCCCTGCGCGACGACGTGTTCAGGTTCATCAGCGACGCGGGGGTCCCCGTCGCGAACGTGCTGTCCGCCATCGATGCGGCGGCGGACGCAGGCCTGCCCGTCAAGATCAACACGGTCGTGCGCCGCGGCCTCAACGAGGACGACATACTGCCCTTGGCCGAGCGCTTCCGCGGCAGCGGCCACGTTCTACGCTTCATCGAGTACATGGATGCGGGAAACCTGAACGGTTGGCGAGAGGAGCACGTCGTGTCCGCCAGGGAGATCCTGGCACGCGTCGCCGAGCGCTGGCCGCTCGAACCTGCAGGTCCGACGCGGTTCGGCGAGGTGGCCAGGCGCTATCGCTACGTGGACGGCCAAGGTGAGATCGGCATCATCGCGTCGATCACCCAGCCCTTCTGCGACAGCTGCACCAGGGCGCGCCTGTCGGCGGACGGCCGGTTCTTCACCTGTCTCTTCGGCACGACGGGGCACGACCTGCGCTCGCTGCTGCGCGCGGGTGTGGACGATGATTCCATGCGGTCTCTCTTGCGCGCCGTCTGGGCAGCCCGCGGCGACCGGTACTCCATGCTCCGTGCGACACACCACCGGCCAGGCGCCACTCAGAAAGTCGAGATGTACCAAATTGGCGGATAGCACGTATCGCCCGCGCGCGGAGCCGGCTATGGCATCACTTCGCGTGAGCGCATCGCTACGCTGTGCCGCCTGCACCGGGCCTGGCTCGCCGAGAAGGTGCGCACTCCTGCGTACGAGGCGGCCAGGGCGCCGCTGAGCGCGTACGTCGACGCACGACTCTGCTCGCAGAACTGACGGATCCCGGACTCCAGCCGCAGGCACGCAAGACGCTCTCGCTGATGGCCAGGGGATGGCCGAGGCTGACGCGCTTCCTCCAAGGCCCGAGCATCCGCTCGACACCGCCCCGTGCTGCGCGAGACCTTCGTCGATCTTCGCCTCTACCCCGGAATAAGGCCGCCGCTGGATCTGCGTCGGCTGCACCCAGGGCAGGGGCACTCTTGACCAACATCATCTCAGGGACAAGCCGATCAAGGCCATCTTCCTCTACCCAATCACCAAGGACTTCCGCGCCCGTTCACCCCGCCCCAAGCCTGACCCCGCCGAACGGGGTTCTCCGAATGTGTACCCACGACCGCTCCCTTGCCTTATACTGACTTGGGAGTGATCTCCATGCAGCGGCGCAGCTTGGCTCTGATCTCGCTCATGCTGGTCGGTCTCGCCGGCTGCGGCTCCGCCGCGCAGCCGACGTCCGTGGCCGTACCGATCCCACTGTACGACACGACGACACACGGGAAGCTCGCAAAGCTGCCGGCTGCCCTCGGACTCCTGCTGCCGCGGGTCTCAGGTTACAGCTGCGGCGGCTACATCACGCCGGCGCAGGCCAAGAAATACAAGCCGGGGACGCTCGTGACAGCGCCGGCCTTCTGGCAGCTCCAGCTCATCTGCGTCGACCCGCGGCTCAAGTTCCACCTGCCCAAGGGCCGCATCCGGGCAGGCGCCGTGTGGATCGACGAGCAGCCCGGCGACCGCGCGATGCCACTCATGCAGGAGGTGCAGTTCGGCAGCGCCGGAGACCTGAAGACCACGACGGTCCACGGACTCGAGGTTGGCGAAGGCAGCATAGATTTCGGCGGCTACACAAGCCAGTTCCTCTGGCTGCGCAAGGGCTCGACCACCTACATCGGCTGGGGCAGGCAGTACACGCGGCCCGTCCTCGTCCATCTCTACGGCCGTGCCGTGCCGATGCAGGTGCTCCTGAGGTTCGCGGAGAGCCTGCAGCCGATCTCCGCCACGGCGCGCTAGAGGGTTCGGCCCGATGCGGACGCCTGGACGCCCACGTCAGCGCGTCCCTCGCCGGCACAGTTGCGACTCAGGGCCAGAAGAGGCCGCCCCCGGACAGGGGAGCCTGGACGTGGAACGAGCCCATGAGGATGCCTGCGATCAAGAGCAGACGGAAGGCGGGCCAGTACGTGAGCCGCCTGAGTCCGAACAGTTCCGGCATGGTGATGTTCCAAAGCCACATCAGCACAGCGGCCGACACCAGAACCACGACGATCCCGAGCAGGATAACGTTGATCACGCTACGTCCTCCCCTGCCGCGCTCCGCCAGCGCGCACCCCGGCGCCGCTCTTCGCCGCGGAGCCCGGCTGATGGTCAGCCGGCCAGATAGCGGTCGACCATGCCGGCGAACATGCGATCGAGCATGGCGGGGGCGAGCATGGCCATGATCACAAGAGCACGCGTCTCCACAACCTCGCGGCGCTCCAGTTCGATCGCCCGCGCGACGCGCTCGGCCACCTTTGCGGCGCTTCTGCGCCGGCGTCGCATGGCTGGGACGGCGACGCCCGGTCCGCGCAGGGTGCTGACGTCGAAGCCGGTCTCCGTCTCCGGCGCGCAGTAGTTTACGACGCGGATGCCGTAACGGTGCAGTTCCATGCGCATCCCGTCCGACAGCGCATCGAGCATGCTCTTCGTCCCGGGGCGAGCAGCGGCAGGGTACGCTTCGAGAGGCCCGACGAGATGTTGCAGATGAGGCCGCGGCTCGCCCTCAGGAGCGGCAGGGCGGCCTGCAGCGCGAAGACAGGGCCACAGACGTTGGTGCGCACGAGCCGCGCAAGGTCGTCCTCGGCGATCCCTGCGACTGGTCCGAAGTAGCCGACGCCCGCGTTGTTGACGAGCACGTCCACGCGGCCGAAACGCTGCCGGACCTCGGCGACGGTCTGTTCCACCGCCGAACGGTCGCCGATGTCCACTGGTACGGCGAGCGCCTCATGCCCCGAGGCCGCGATCTGTCCCGGCGCCTTCGCCGTGGCATGGAAACGACCTGTCCCGGCTGGCGGGGCGCGGCCCGACGGTGAGGCGTCAGTCGCCCGAGCCGTTGAGGCGGCGATAGATGGGCCGGTTCCTGCGGTAGATCTCCCGGAACGCGGTGAAGGCCCTGTCGTAGGCGGCGCGCGTCTCGGAACGCGGCGTGTACGAACGGCTTATGCGCACCCGCGACGCCATGTCCTCGAACGTGGCGCGACCCAAGGCCACGAGCGCGATCGCCCCGGCACCGCGCACGTTGGCCTGCAGCGGTCCTTCGGTCTGCTCGATGCGACGCCCGAGCACATCGGCCATGATCTGGCACCACACGTCCGAGCGCGCACCGCCGCCGATGCAGCGGATCGGGTCCAAGGTGCGCCCCGTGAAGCCATCCATGGCCTCTAGGAGCCAGCGGCTGTTGAGCGCGACCCCTTCCAGCACGGCGCGCACCAGCTCCGGGCGGCGCGTCGCGAGCGAGATGTTGTAGAAGCCGCCGCGCACCCGATGGTCCTCGATCGGCGTGCGCTCGCCGTAGAGCCACGGCGTGAAGAGCACGCCGCCGGATCCCGGCCGTACGTCCGCCGCGACCTCATCGAGGCGGCGAAGGGCGTCGTCCGGCGCTTTGCCCGTCGCGAGGATGTCGTCGTGGTACAGGAGGTTGTCCCGCAGGAACGTGAGGCAGGCGCCAGCCGTCTCCTGCTCGTTGGCGACGAGATAGCGGCCTGGGATCGCCGACGGCAAGGTCGCCATGTTGTGCGCGATGTCCGTCTTCTTGCGCGGCACGTGGCAGGTGAGCCACGACGACGTGCCGAGGTAGAGGTGCGGCTCGTAGTCGCGCGTCGCCCCCGAACCGATCGCCGCAGACTGTACGTCCGGCGATCCACCGGCGACCGGCAGGCCGGGCGGCAGGCCGAGATCGCGCGCCGCATCCTCCCTGAGGGTGCCCACGACGTCGGTCGAGCGCAGGAGCCAGGGCAGCTTCGCGCGTTCCACGCCGAGGGCGCCGAGCAGTGCGGCGTCGTAGCGGACGTCCTGCGGATCGCGGTTGTCCGTGACCCAGTGCAGGGCGATCGAGTCGAAGGTGGCCGCGATCCGCCCCGTGAGGCGCGCGTTCAGGTAGTCCTTGGGCTCCAGGAAGTAGGCGGCCTCCTGGTAGATGGCGTGCTCTTCGGACTGCAGGTACAGGATGTGCGCGATGGAGTCCTTGCCCGAGGCCGCCGGGATGCCGCCCGTGCGGCCGATCCAGCGCAGGAGTTTGCCCGCGCCGTAGCCTGCGACGCTCGGCCAGCCGCCCGTCACCTCCCGCACGCGACGGGCGCCTCGCGCATCCATCCAGATGATGGCGGGCCGCAGGGCCCGCCCAGACGCATCGACGGCAACCGTCCCGCTCCACTGCGCGGTGCAGCCGATGCCGAGGACGTCCTCGGGCGACGCCGCACCCTGCGAGAGGAGCTGTCTCGTGGCGGAGCGGATCGCCGACCACCACTGCTCGGGATCCTGTTCGGCCCCCCCGCCCGGCAGGAGCGCGAGGGGATACTCCCCCGACGCGATGTCCAGCACCGTTCCGTCCACCCCGACGAGCGCCACCTTGCAGGCCGACGTGCCGAGGTCGATCGCCAGGACGCACGACTTGCCCACGGCTACACCTCGTAGAGAACGTCGATGTAGGCTTCGAGCAGCCCCTGCACGAGATCGCCCGGGGCGACGGACGCCAGTCCGTAGAGCGGCGCCATGCCGCCGGCCTGCGGCGGGCTCTGCCGCACCTCGCGGACCGACGCTTCGAGATCCTCGAGGAAGCGGTCGGCGACGCCCGGCTCGGCGTGGCGCCGCGTCACGGCGATGTGGAAGGCGGCCGGATGGTGCAGGCCGTTCAGGCTCCAGCCGCGTGCCGCCATGTGGTCCATGACCCTGTAGACGTCGAGGCTGTCCGAGGCGATGGCGACGACGAAGAGCGGATCGCCAAGCACCTTGAGGTCCGCGATCGCGCCCACACCCTGCTTGATGCGGTCGGCGGCCTTGAGGACATCCCTGGCGGCCGCGATGTAGCCCTCCTCGCCCGTCGCCAGGAGCGATGCCCACGCGGCTGCGATCAGCCCGCCCGGCCGGCTGCCGAGCAGCGTGGAGGAGGCGTAGAGCCCCCCGGGCCAGTCGGTGGCCGCATAGCACTGGTGGTGGAAGAGCTCCTCGGAGCGGTAGAGGATGACGGATGTGCCCTTTGCCGCATAGCCGTACTTGTGCGTGTCGACCGAGATCGAGGTGACGCCCTTCAGGCGGAAGTCAAAGGGCGCGACGGGATAGCCGAGGCGCTCGGCCCACGGGAGCAGGTAGCCACCGAGGCACGCATCGACGTGGCAGCCGACGCCGCGCTCCTCCGCGAGCGCCGCGATCTCAGGGGTGGGGTCCAGGGCGCCGTGCGGAAACGACGGCGCGGAGCCCACCAGCGCCACGGTGGCGTCCGTCACCGCATCGCGCATCGCGCCGACGTCGGCGCGGAACGCCTCGTCCACCGGCACGTCCACGAGGCGGATGCCGAAGTAGTGCGCGGCCTTGCGGAACGCGGCGTGCGCCGTGACCGGCGCGACCACCTCCGGCTGGGCGATGCCGCGCGCCCTGCCCCAGTCGCGGTAGGCGAGCATCGCGAGCAGGATGCTCTCCGTACCGCCCGTCGAGACGGCGCCGACCACCTTGGCGCCGCGCCGGTGCCTGCCCACCTCCGCCCCGGAGAGCATGCCGGCGGTCATCGCCACGACCTCTGCCTCGAACTTGGTCGCGCTCGGCCAGAGGTCGGGGTGCAGCGGGTTGCTGTGGGCGTGCAGGGCGTAGGCGGCGGTGAGGAACTCGGCGTGTTCCTCGCCGCCATGGTAGACGGCACCGGACGCGTAACCGGCGCGCCAGCGCGGCTCCTCACGTTGCCTGAGCGCATCGAGCAGCGCCAGGATCTCCCGGCGATCGCGGCCCTGCGCCGGGATGCGGTCGAAGGTCTCCACCTGCCCGCGATAGGGTTTGAGCTGTCGTTGCAGCTCTCCCAGGATGTCCTCTCCGCTCACGATATGCCTCCTCCAGGCGCGTCGGGAAGTGCTGCCTGCAAAGCGGCCTCGTGCCGCCGCGGCAGGAGCCGGGCCACTCCCAGCCCGAGCAGGGCGACGATCGCGACAAAGCCGAGCGCAAGGTGCGGCGCAGCCACGAGCGGCGTCATCGCGACGACGAGCACGAAGCCGCCGAGGTTGCCCGCCAGCATCAGGAAGCCCACCGCCCTGCCCTGCTGGCCCGCGCCGACGTGCACCTCGGCCCAGTCGAGCACCACGGGCAGGCTCGCGAGCAGCAGCAGGCCCTCGAGCCCGAGCCAGACGAACATCCAGAGGTCCGTCTGCCGCCAGTCGACGGCGAGGGCCGTGAGAAGCGTCCAGGCGACGGCCGCGGTCAGCATCGGCCGGCGCCAGCCCCGGCTCGCGACGATGGGCGGCAGCACGCCGGCGCCGACGATGCCGGTGAGGGTCATGACCGCGAGGAGGTTGCCGGCCTGCGATCCTGCGCCGAAGTGCGCCAGGATGGGCTGCAGCCAGGTGGCGAAGGCGTTGTAGATGCCCATGCCGACGAAGAGCAGAGCACCGAGCTTCCAAAGCAAGGGCTCCTTGGGCAGCCAGACGCCTTTGCCCTCCGATGGCGGGTCCGCAAACGCAGGCGGCCTCGCGATCGCGAGGGACAGGGCGATCGTGCCGGCGGCGGCCACGAGGCCCTCCACCACGAGGACCGCCTCGAGCCCGCCGGCCGCGAACAGGAGAGGTCCGAGAGCCATGGCGATCATGATGCCGACGAACAGGGAGACGGTGCCCAGGCCGATCGCCACCGCCCGCTCCTCGGGCGGGAAGTAGCGGGCGGCGAGCTTCGTGATCGCATTGAGCACCAGGGGCTGCCCCGCGGCGATCACCACCTGCGCCAGGAGCTGCCAGAGGAAAGAGTGCGGCAAGAGGAGCCGCATCAGGCCGCCTGCGCCTGTCAGCACCGCCCCGACGCGCAGGGCGGTGCTGAAGCTGAGGTCGAGCCAGCGGCCGGTGGGCAGGGCGAGCACCACGTAGATCAGGGGAAAGATCGCGGCAAGGTTGCCGACGGCGGCCACGCTGGCGTGGAGCGCCGGGGCGACCTGCGTCGTGATGGGAGCGAACGTGATCCAGAGCATCTGGGTGGCTGCCGCGAGAAGTCCGTAGGCCGTGAGAATCGCCCAGCGACCGCGCATAGCATACCTCCTTGCCACATGGACCGCGGGCAGGCGAAGGCCTGTCCGGCTGTCCCGATCCCTCACCGGCGGCGACGGGCGCCTCGCGCCCAGGCGGCCGACAGGCGTCGGGTCCTGGTACGCGGAACTTGGTTCGCGGCAGCGCCGCCGCATACCTCGTTGTCATGCGGGGAAAAGGCAGCGGCTTCGGGAGGGGGTCGCCTCGCCCCATGCCCATACGCCCGCGGAGGGCCCGGGAGACTTGCCGCCTGAGGCAGGTCCGAAGGCCCAGGGCACCAAATCCTCCGGTACAGAACCGTGCCTTGGAAGGAGACGGGCCGTGACGATCAGTGAAGAAGACTTCAGGCCCCTCGCGGAGGTGGCCGTGCAAGTCGGTGTGCGTCTGCAGCCGGATCAGACCCTGGTGGTGATGGCTCCCGCCATGCAGGTCGCCGCGGCCAGAGCGGTGGCGCGGGCAGCGTACGCCGCCGGTGCCCGTACGGTGCGCACCCTGTTCAACGACGAGATCATGGACCGTATCCATTTCGAGCTGGCGCCCGAGGAGGGCATCTCGGACTTCCCCAGGTGGCTCGCCGATGGGCTCCTGCAGGAGGCGGAAGGCAACGCCGCCTTCCTCTCGATCATCGGCGGGGATCCCGACAACCTCCAGGGGATACCGCCCCAGCGCATCTCCCTCGCCCGACGGGCGGCACAGCAGGCCCTGATGCCGTTCCAGCGCCTGCAGATGGCGCACCGCGTCGCCTGGACCATCGTGGCGGCGCCGTCGCCGCGCTGGGCCAGCAAGGTGTTCCCGGACCTGCCGCAGGAAGAGGCGGAGGCCGCACTTTGGCGCGCCATCCGGCGCACGAGCCGCGTCGACGGACCGGACCCGGTCGGCGCCTGGCACGAGCACATCCGCGACCTGCAGGCGCGCAGGCGCTGGCTCAACGGCCTGCAGATCCAGAGCCTGCGCTACGAGGCGCCCGGCACCGACCTCAGGATCGACCTGCCGCCGACCCACCAGTGGGTGGCGTCCGGGCAGGAGCGGGCCGTCGGCTACCCGACCTCGCCGAACATCCCCACCGAAGAGGTGTTCACGCTGCCCCTGCGCACCGGTGCCGAGGGGAAGGTGCGCAGCACCCGCACCCTCTCCTACGGCGGCCAGCGCATCGACGGCATGGAGCTCACCTTCCACGAAGGACGCATCGTCGACTTCCGGGCCGATGCCGGTGAGGAAGCACTGAGGCAAGTGATCGAGACCGACGAGGGGTCCCACTACCTGGGCGAGGTCGCGCTGGTGCCGGTGGACTCGCCGATCGCGGGCTCCGGCATCCTCTTCCACAACACGCTCTTCGACGAGAACGCCTCCTGCCACCTCGCGATCGGCGCCGCCTACCCCACCTGCCTGACGGACGCCGGCGAGATCAAATCGGACGAGGATCTCCTCGCCAAGGGCGGCAACGCAAGCCTCACCCACATGGACTTCATGATCGGCTCGGACGCGCTCGCCATCACCGCCACGACGCGCTCCGGGCAGGAGCTGCCCATCTTCCGGCGCGGGCTGTGGGCGGCGCCGGCCGAGGTCTAGGCGCGACGCGGGGCCCGGTCCGCCGATGGTGCAGCAGGCCCGCCGCCCAAGGGGACGGCGGGCCCGCTGCCCGGTCGGGTGGGCCCGCGGCCGATGTTCACCCCCGGGACGTCGGGACCAGAGCGGCACTTGGATCTCCTCCGCCGCGTGAAGGCCTTCAGAAGAACGCGAAGGGCTCGTCGCCGAGGTCCGCGATCACGGTCTTGGTCTCGAGGTAGCCGTCCAGGGCGTGCGGCCCAAGTTCGCGGCCGATGCCGCTCTGCTTGAAGCCGCCGAACGGCAGGGTCGGCGATAGGAGCTGGTAGGTGTTGAGCCAGACGGTGCCCGCTTCGAGTCCCTTGGCCATGCGCAGGGCGCGCCGCAGATCCCGCGTCCAGACGCCCGCCGCAAGGCCGTAGGCGCTGCGGTTCGCGATCGCCAGCGCATCGTCCTCGTCCCGGAAGGGGATCACCGCGGCCACCGGCCCGAAGATCTCCTCCTGGGCGATGCGCATGTCCGGCCGCACGTCGGCGAACACGGTCGGCTGCACGAAGTAGCCCGCGCCGAGCTCGGACAGCCGGGCACCGCCGGTGACGAGGCGCGCTCCCTCCGCGGTGCCCGCCGCCACGTAGCCGAGCACCCGCTGCATCTGCCGTTCGGAGATGAGCGGGCCGATGTCCGAGGCGTAGTCGCTGCCCGGCCCAACGCGCAGTCGCTGCACCCTGGCCTCGAGGGCTTCCAGGAAGCGCGGCAGTACGGTCTCCTGCACCAGGATGCGGCTGCCCGCCTGGCAGACCTGGCCGGAATTCAGGTAGACGCCGAACAGGGCGCCCGAGACGGCGTGCTCGAGCTCGACGTCGTCGAACACGATGTTCGGCGACTTGCCGCCGAGCTCGAGGGTCACCCGCTTGATGCCCTGGGCGCTCGCCGCCAGCACCTTCGCGCCGGTTGCCGTCTCACCGGTCAGGGCGATCTTCGGAACGAGCGGATGGGCCACGAGTGCCTGACCGGCCGCATCGCCGCCCGGCAGCACGGCAAGCTCCCCGTCGGGCAGCCCCGCCTCCTGGGCGATGGCCGCGAGCAGCAGGGCGGTGCGCGGCGTCTCGGGGGCCGGCTTGAGGATCGCGGCGCAGCCCGCCGCGAAGGCCGGAGCAAGCTTCCACGCCGGCATGAGGAGGGGGAAGTTCCAGGGGGTGATCAGTCCCGCGACCCCCACCGGCTGGCGCAGGGTAAAGGCGAGGTAGTCCCCCTGCGGTCCCGGGATGGAGAAGGGCAGCGTCTCGCCGTGCACCGACGGGACGAGTCCCGCGAAGTAGTCGAAGACGTCGGCCGCCATCGGGATCTCGAGCCATTGCGCCATGGAGCGGGGCATGCCGTTCTCCCGCACCATCTCCTCGGCGAGCTCGTCGGCATGCGCGCGAATCCCGTCCGCGACGCGATGCAGCACACGTCCCCGCTCCAGAGGGTCCATGCCAAGCCAGCGCCGCTCGCGCATCGCCCTCTGGCCCGCCTCCACCGCCCGATCCACGTCCTGCGCCGACGATTCGGCCGCCTGGGCGAACGCCTCGGCCGTCGCCGGATCCCGCTGCAGGTAGCCGCCGCCCGCCGCCGGCGAGAAGCTGCCATCGATGAACAGGACGCCTTCCCCTACCGCGAGTCTCTCAGCCATCCGACCCGGCCTCCCCCATCCCGTCGAACATCACGACGCCTCGCGCAAGCTCGCCTCTGCCCATGTCGGCGAAGGCCTCGTTGATCTCCTCGAGCCGATAGCGCCTGCTGATGAGGGCGTCCAGGTCGAGGCGGCCCGCCATGTAGAGGTCCAGGATGGCCGGGATGTCCTCGTCCGGCCGGGAGCGGCCGTACCAGCTGCCGGTGAGGATGCGCGAGGCCGAGGGGATCGCGAAGGCGTTCAGCGAGATCTCCTCGTCGGGGGCCGCGATCCCCACCACCACCGTCATGCCGGCCTTGCGCGTCATGGCATAGGCCGCCTCGATGGTCGCGGGCCTGCCTACCGCCTCGAAGGCGTAGTCGCTGCCGCGACCCCCAGTGCACTCCAGCACAGGCGACACGATGTCGTCGGTGTCACGCGCGTCGACGACATCGGTCGCGCCGAACCGCCGTGCGAGCAGGAGCTTCTCCGGCACGCGGTCGATCGCGATGATCCGTGCGGCGCCGCGCAGCCTGGCGGCCTGGATCAGGCTGAGGCCGACGCCGCCGAGCCCGACGACCGCCACGCTGGCGCCGGGCACGACGTCGGCCGTGTGCACGACGGCGCCGTAGCCGGTCGTCACGGCACAGCCGACGAGCGCGGCACGATCGAGCGGGACGTCCTTGCGGATCGGCACCACGGCCTGCTCACCTACGACCGACAGCTCGGCGAAGCACGAGGTGCCGAGAAAGTGGTAGACCGGCGAGCCATGGTCCGAAAGCCGCATGCCGCCGCCGGGCAACGAGCCCAGCAGCTGGATCTGAAACGCCTCCTCGCACATGTCGGGCCGCCCGATGCCGCAGTAGTAGCAACGGCCGCAGCTCGGCACCCACGACAGCACGACATGGTCGCCGGGCCGGACCCGTGTCACGCCCTCCCCTACCGCCTCGACGACGCCTGCGCCCTCGTGGCCGAGCACGGCCGGCAAGGGGACCGGCAGGACCCCTTCGATGACGTGGAGGTCGCTGTGGCATACGCCGCTGGCCGCAAGGCGCACCAGCACCTCGTGCGGCCCTGGCGGCGAGAGCGTGAGATCCCTGATCTCGAGGCGCTCGGCGTCCTCCGCCAGCACGGCCGCCTTCATGCCCCGGCGGTCCCCGCCTGCCGCTCCGCCATGAGCTCGGTGTAGGCCGCATAGAGCGGCGGCATCATCGGCAGCAGCTTGAGCGCCTTGGCGATCGAGCCGCGCGCCTTGACGATGCCGCGGCCCAGGGCCTGCGGCACGTCGAGCTTGCCGCTCCAGAACTGGTGTCCGACGTCGGCGGAGCACTCGAACGTGACGTCGGGAGAGGGCTCGGACGCGTCGAAGCGCATCGCCATCGGGTTCTCGCCCTCGCCTGGCGTGAGTCCGTCCATCGTCAGCACGAGGTCGGGGTTGTGGTAGACGAACGAGACCACCATGCCCGCGTCGTGCAACGCCTTGGCTGCCTGGCTCGAGGCGGCACGCTCCGCGAGGATGCCGAAGATCTCCACCATCTCGTCCCTGTCCCGATACGCCGCCATCTCCATCCCTCCGTGCCATCCGCATCCGAAGTCTACCGGCGGAATTTCGCGGCAGTCCGCGCGATTCCTATTTACCATGACGGGTGTGGTCCATCCTCGCCGGGACGCACCTCTGGCGGCCCTGTCAGATGGCCAAGCGGCGCAGCTCCTCGAGTCGATCGAGATGGGCCTGCCGCGCACAGGACGCGACCTGCCGCGCGATCTCGTCCTGCGACCAGCCGAGCAGCGGCGCGAGGCGCTCCGCCACCGGCCGCAGGACGGCGAGGGGCTCCCTTAGGCCGCCGAACCAGAGGAGTCCCGTGCGCCGGATCAGGAGGTCCGCGAGCTCGAACACCTCCTCGCGCTGTGCCGCCCAGTCCACCTCGCCCCAGACGAGCCCGAGCCCCTCCCGGACCGGGGCAAGGCCGTCAGGCCGTCCCGAGGCATAGCGCAGCACCTCTCTCGCCGACGGTCCGTGCCGCTCCACGAGTTCCGCGGCCTGCAGCTGCATGAGGTGGTAGTCGCCCGTGAGTTCCCGCACGCAGGTCTCAGGGTCGAACGCCGGCAAGGTCTTCGCCTGCGGCACGGCCTGCAGGCCGATGCCTGCCTGCGCAAGCAGCCGCAGGGTGTCGGCGGCCACGCTGCGAAAGCCGGTGAGCTTGCCGCCGCGCACGCTGATCAGCCCGTCAGGGCGCACCTCGATCGACCTGCGCCGGGAGAGCTCGCGCGTGTTCGCCTGTCCCCGGCGTGCGACGAGGGGACGCACCCCCGCCCAGACGGCCAGGAGGTCCCTGGCCGAGAGATCCGCGCCGGGAAAGGCTGACCGCACCACGGAGAACAGGTAGCGCACGTCCTCTTCGGGCACGTCGGGCTGGGCGGGATCACCCTGGCACAGGCGGTCCGTGGTGCCCACGTAGGTCACGCGGCCGCGCGGGACCGCGAAGGTGTTGCCGCCGTCCGGCGCGCCGAGGGCCACCGCCTGCCGCAGCGGCAGGCGCTCGCGCGCGAAGACGAGATGGCAGCCGCGCCCGAGCACGACCGGCGTGCCGCCAGGGTCGACCTCACCCGTCCAGGGACCGGCCGCGTTCACCGCGGCCTGCACGCGCACCGTCTGGCGCCGGCCGCTCTCGCCGTCCTCGAGCTCCACCGTCCCGCCCTGCCGCGTCAGGTCAAGGGCCGTGGCCCGGACGCGGCTCAGCGCGACGGCCCCCGCGTCGCGCGCCGCCTGCACCACCGTGTAGACAAGCCGGGCGTCGTCCGTGCGGGCTTCGAAGTAGGCGACGCCGCCCGCGAGGTCCGTGCGCGCGAGGCCGCCCTCCAGCGCCAGCACGCCGTCCGGTCCCAGCAGCCGACTGCGGTGTCTCGGCTCGACCCCCGTGAGCCGGTCGTAGAGCCCGACGCCTGCGCCCAGCGCCCAGAGCGGCATGCCGCGCCGGTGATAGACGGGGATGAGGAACGGCAGCGGCTGCACGAGGTGCGGCCACAGCCGCTCCAGCACCTCGCGCTCGCGTCCCACCTCCCGCACCAGGCCCACTTCCCCGCGCGGCAGGTAACGCAAGCCGCCGTGGACCAGCTTGGACGACCGCGACGAGGTGCCGCCCGCCCAGTCGCGGGCCTCGACGAGCAGCGTTCTTACGCCGTGCAGCGCTGCCTGCCAGGCGATGCCGGCGCCCGTGATGCCGCCGCCGATCACGATGAGGTCGAAGCCGGCGCTCCCGAGTGCCGCCCAGTCCTGACGCCGCCGCGTGCGCCAGAGGGCCTCCGCCGCCGGCATCAGTCGGGCCAGAGGACCCCGGGGTTCAGGAGGTGCCCGGGATCCATGACCGACCGCAGAGCCTGCAGTAGCCCGATCTCTTCGCTGCGCTCGCGCCAGGTCCAGTCCTTGCGCATCCTCCCGACGCCGTGATGATGGCCGACGCTGGCTCCAGCCGCCGCAGCGGCGCCCAGGAGCCTATCCCAGATGCGGCGCTGCAGTTCGCCCGCATCGCCGTCCGGCAGCGGCACTGCGCCCACCGTGAAGTAGAGGCTCGCGCCGCTCGCCTCGGCGTGGGCCGCGTGGCCGAACGCCGCCACCACCTCCGGCACGCTGCGCATCGCCTCGATGCCCGCCTCGTAGACAGCCGCGAGGTCAGGCCAGACGGCGCCGCACTCGATCGTGTCGACCAGCACGCCCGCGGAGAGGTAGCGGTCCCACGCCGAGACGTCGTTGCGGGCGACGAGCCAGTGGCGCCCGATCTCCTCGCCGAGCGGCCTGGCGCCGCACTCCGTGGCGATGCGGTCTGCGGCGGCCGCACCGCCGGCCGCCACCTCCGCCGCGCCGAGGCAGGAACAGACCAGCAGGGCGCCTGCCCCTGCCTGCGGCAGGAGCTCCGGAAAGCTGTGCAGGGCATCATCCCGGTCGTAGAGCCGGATGACCCCGAGCGGCAGCCCCGCCCGCGTCAGCCGGCGCATGGCCTCGATGCCGGCAAAGACGCCTGCGAAGGCGTAGCTGCGCAGCACCTCCGCCTCGGGCAGGGGCCACGCGCTGAGCGTGACGGACGTGATGACGCCCAGGGTGCCCTCGGCTCCGACGAGCAGCGGCCAGGCCTCGGGACCAAGCGAGCGGCGCGGCGCGCGCCCGAGGCGCAGGCGCTCGCCGCCGGCTGTGACCATCTCGACGCTCGCGATCATCTGCTCGATGTTGCCGTAGCGGGTCGAGTACTGGCCGCTGCTGCGCGTCGCGACGAGTCCGCCGAGGCTTGCGAGGGCGATCGACTGCGGGTAGTGGCCCAAGGTCAGCCCCTCGGCCGCCAGCCGCTCCTCGAGCCTGCCGAGCAGGCATCCCGCCTGCGCGGTGACGAGGCCGCTCTCGCGGTCCACAGGGCCGATCGCGTCGAGCCCGCGTACGTCGAGGACGATGTCGGTAGGCGCCGCCTCGATCCCGCCGACCACCCCCGAGCCGCCGCCGCGCACCACGACGTGCAGAGCGCGCGCTCCCGCAAAGCGCATCAGCGCCGCAACGTCCTCGGGCGTCTCGGCCCGCAGCGCGGCGGCCGGCAGCGGGAGCGACTCGCCACGCAAGGACCGCATCTGGCGCACGGGGCTCAGGTCTCCCGCGACCTCCGCCCGTGCCTGCCGCCCCAGTGCCGCACGCTGGCCAAAGAGGTCCACCAGTTCTTGCGTCCACTCCATGGCGCCACCGCCTCCTTGTGTACAGAATATTGTACACTATGGGCGGCGTATACCTGCCGGACGGGCCGATCGCGACGGGAGGGGCGCACGCCGACCGGCCCGGCGCGAGGATCCTTTGGTCGGCTACTCGCTCGGCTCGCGGGCTCCGGACAAGACCTCGCCCTGGACGGCCGCGATCGCCTCGGCCGAGAGGGCGCGGCGCAGCAGGGCGCGTGCGGCCCTGTCGCCGCGGCGCAGCAGCAGCACGGCCCGGTCGGCGCCTGCGGGAAGCTCAGATCCAAGCGGCAGCAGGCGCAGGTCCTCGTGTGCGGGCAGTACGTCCTGTGGCCAGACGACCGCATCCACCTCGCCGTTCGCCACCGCCGCCTGCATGCGCAGGTAGGGGAGCTCGACGAACTCCGCCTCCACACCCGACGGCGTCAGCAGCCGGGGTAGGCGGGACTGGTCGGTCGACGCCGGGTCGGTACCGATGCGCAGGCGCGCCGGCCACGTCTGGAAGTCCTTTCGCACGAGCCAGCCCTGGCCTGCGGCATAGCTCTCCGGGCCGAGCCGCAGCAGCGCTTCGCAGTCGCCCCCTGCCGCGTCGGCCTCCTCCGCGGCCAGAGCCGAGACGACGGCCATGTCCGCCCGGCCGGCCTTGAGCGCCTCGATGCGGCTGCGCGCGCCGCGCATGTACGCGAGGCTGTGATCGACGGGACTTTGGCGCAGGAGCTCCGCGATGGCCGTGGCCAGGCCCATCACGCGGCGGGAGTAAGGGAAGGGCAGGAGCAGCATCAGGCCCCGCCGGCCAGCCGCGCGCCACAGTCCCGCAGGGTCGCACGCCACGAGCCGGCTCGCCGCCGCTCCGCGCGCGTCGGTGAGGAGACCTGCCTCGGCGCGCAGCAGATCGAGGGCCGCCTGGACCGTTCCGCGGCCGACGCCGAACCGCGTGGACAGCTGCGCGATGCTCGGGATCTCGTCTCCAGGAGCTATCTCCAGCAGGAGGGTCGCAAGCTCCTGCATCACTTGGCCGCGCTTGAGCAGGTAGCCCAGGTCGTGACGCCTCCTTCCGGCAGAGCATTCGGCCGATGCGGCCGGCACTCCTCTCGTCCCGCGGCCGCGCAAACCGCGGCGATCTTGCCGCACCGCAAGGAAACGGAGCCCCGTTTGGCCAATCCTCTTCCAAGAAGCTGCCAAGACGGAACTTGCGAAGGAGTTCCTGCGGTTGTCGTTCAGCGTCATCGTGCCGACGACCCGTCCCGACCTTCTGCCGCGGGCCTTGCGCTCCATCGCCGACCAGCGCGTGCCGCCCGGCGAGGTGCTGGTGCTGCACGACGGCGGGCCGCCCCTCGACCTGGGTGCCTGGCCCTTCCCGCTGCGCAGCTACGGCATCATGCCCCGTCTGGGCCCCGCGCTGGCGCGCAACGTGCTGGCTGCGACGGCCAGGGAGGACCGGCTCGCCTTCCTGGACGACGATGACGTCTGGCTGCCAGACCACCTTGCCCGCCTGGGCGGGGCCGACGCGGCGGGCCTCGCGTTCACCGATGCCTGGCTCCACCACGACGTCGAGGGCTGGACGCGCCTCTTCGCCTTCCGCTTCACGCCGGAGCTCCTGCGCAGGACGAACCCCATCATCCTGTCGACGGTCGGCCTCGGCCGCGCCGCCTTCTGGCAGGTCGGCGGATTCGACGCGTCGCTCGCCCGCTACGAGGCCTGGGACCTCTTCCTCCGCCTGCAGGCGGGGGGTACCCGCCTGCAGCGGATCGCGGGCCCGGACGTCCACTACCACTATTCCCGCCGTTCGCTCACGGCGGACGACGCGGCCATGGCGCAGGCGTTCTCGGCCTTCTGCCAACGGCACGGTCTGCTCCTTGGGCGCAAGAGCTTTGCGAGCATGCTCGACGATCCCGAGCTCCAGGCTGTCCGCCTGGAAGGCGCGGGCGGCGCAGCCACGGAAACGGAGTGAGCTCCTTGAGATCGCGGCCCGCGCGGAGGATCGCACCGCCGGCATGGATCGCACCAGCGCTCGTGACGGCCCCGCGGCAGCTTGCGTCTGGGGCCACCGGCGGCTTGGGTCCCGCGGCTCGCCCGGCGTCACGCATACTCTTCGCCGCACGGCCCAAGCCGCGCTCCCGGGCGGCACTCCGCGGGCCAGGCGGAACGGGGGACGCACATGCCTGAGTCGCTGAGCGCGGTGCCGGGCACCTTGCGCACGCGCGAGATCCTCTACCCGTGTCTCAAGGGCTCGGTGCAGGAGACGTACGGCCTTCTCCTCGCGGCCGGCTCGCAGCGCCCCGTCCTCGAGAACCTGCGCAGACGGTACTTCCGGCGCTTCTTCGCCCCGCGGGAGTACTGGCGCTTCCCGACCTCAGACCCCTGGATCCGCCAGGTCCTGACCGCGTACTACCGCTACCTGAGACGGGTGCTCACCGGCGGCGCCCCGGCCATGGCGGAGGATCGCCTCTACCGGGATCTGCTCGGTGTGCTCCCCGTCCCGGGAGCGTCCTACCCGACGCTCGACGACCTCGAGGACGTCGCGGCCGTCGCGTTCGAGGCCAGGGGATACCGCTTCGTCGGGGGCTACACGCCGCCCTATCGCGGCCCCTACATCTGGCGTCAGACGCGGGAAGCGGTCTACGACATCGAGATACCCGAGGGGCATGAGCGGGTCACGGCATACCTCTGCAGCGGCTTTCTGCTCTGCGGCTGGCTCGATTTCGCCACCTTCGGCCGTATCGGCACCGGCGGCTGGGCGAAGCCCGAGGGCATCTACCTCGTGCGCCACCGCTTCCGCAGCCTGCAGTCGAAGCAGTTCACGGTCGGCTTCCTCCGGCACGAAGCCCAGCACGTGCGCGACCTGCGCCGATTCCCTGCGCTGCCGGCGGAAGACCTCGAGTACCGCGCCAAACTCGTGGAGCTGATCTACGCGCCGTCGCGCCGGCAGGTGGAGCTCTGGCGGCGGGGCGCGCTCCCCGATCGCGAGAATGCGCACGCCTACTCCGCCTACCGCCTGCTCCAGGACCTCGACGCGGCGGCTCCTTCCCACAGCTGGCGTCCGGCGCGCATGTCCGCCACCGCGCGCGACCTGCTCGCCCGCGACACGCAGCGCCTGCTCGAGGAGACCGAAGGCCTCTGAGCCGTCAAGAGCCATCCCTCAGAACCTGCGACGCAGGATCCGAGCCTCGCCGGGGCGAAGGCACCCTGACCACTCCTGTCGGAGGCGGCCGATGCCCGATCCATACCGCGTCCTCGGCGTGCGCCGGGGAGCCAGCGATGACGAGATACCAGGGCCTACCGGCGGCGGGCGAAGGCCTGCCACCCGGACAGCGCCCCCTCGGGCCGGCGCGAGGCGATGCACGAGCGCTTTCTGCAGCTCCTTGAGGCGTACCTCGTGCTGTCAGACCCCGTGCGGCGCAAGGCGCTCGACCTGCAGCTGCAGGCGGGGGGCCGGCCATGGCGCCGTGGCCGGCAGGACGAGGCGGAGTTCCTCGACGCCTTCTTCATGCACCTGCCGCGCGGCATGATGCGCTGAGCGGTTCAGATCTGGCGCCTCGCGAGCCCCCAGATGCCGAGTGCCAGCACGAGGACCGTCCAGATCGCCGCCCAGACGAACACCGCGGGCGGCTGGGGCGCGAGGGCGACGAACGGGCCGCCGGAGAACATGCCGAAGCTGCGGGCCAAGACGAGCAGGCCCGGCGGCTCCAGGCAGTACTCCGCGGCCTGCCAGAGCGCGTTCGTCGGCAGCAGGACCTTGCCGATCTCCCCCACCGTCATGAGCGAAGGGTACTTGAGCGCCACGCCCATCAGGTCGACGGTGCCGAGCATCCACGCGAGGAAGAAGCCGACCGTCGCGATGACGGCGGAGGTGACCGCCGACAGCCGCGTCGCGAGGGCAAGGCTTAAGGTCATGAGGAGGAGCGCCTGGCCCGTGATCAGCGCGAGTGCGGCCACAGGATCGGGCGGGGCGTAGCCGGACACGCGGCTCACGACGAGGATCTCGCCGCTGCCGGCAAGGAGCGCGAAGGCCCCCACCACGACCGCGAGGCCGAGCCACTTGCCCAAGATGTAGCTCGCGCGGCGCAGCGGCCGCGCGAGGATGGCGGCCACCACGCCGGACTCGATCTCGCCCGCCACGGCGGCGGCCGCGGTGAACACGGCCGTGAGAGCCAGCATGCCGGTGAACAGCAGCATCAGGAAGAGCATCAGCACGGAGAACTGCGCGAGGCGCTCCACGCCCTGCAACGAACTGAGTCGGCTGATCTCCGCGAACGCCCAGCCGGTGAAGCCCACGAGCAGCAGGGTGGCGCCGAAGAGGGCGAGCGTCAGGCGCCGGCGCAGGCTCTCGACGATGGTGAGACGGCAGATTTCGAGCATCAGCGCACCTCCAGCCAGTCGAGGAACCGCTGCTCGAGGCTCGTGCGCAGAGCCCGCACCGCATGGATACGGCCGCCGCCGCGCACGATCGCGGCCACGAGCTCGGGCACGTCCCCTTCCGCCATGTCCCTGAAGCGCACGGTGCGGCCCTCTGCGGGGCTGCCACCGAGGAGTGCGATCTCGTCGGCGGTCATCCCCTCCATCTCCACCTCGACGCCCTTCGCCAGCAGGAGTTCCGGCAGCCGTCCCTGGGCGATCACCCGGCCGCGGTCGAGCACCGCTACCTCGTCACAGACCGCCTCGATCTCCGTCAGCAGGTGCGAGTTGAGAAACACCGTGACGCCGCTGGCCTTGAGTCCCTGGATGATCTGGCGCACCTCATGCCGCCCCACGGGGTCGAGCGCGGACGTCGGCTCGTCGAGCACGACCAGTTCCGGCGTGCCGAGGAGCGCCACCGCGAGGCCGAGGCGCTGCTGCATGCCCTTCGAGAACGTGCCGACGCGCCGCAGGCCGTCGGCTGCCAGACCCACCGTCTCCAGCGCGCGATCGACCGCCTCAGCCCGCATGGCCCCGCCGATGCCCGCGAGCGCCGCGTGCGAGCACAGCACCTCGCGACCGCTCAGCCAGTCCTGATAGCGAAAAAGCTCCGGCAGGTATCCGATGCGCCGCCGCGCGGCCGGATCTCCGACCGGCCGCCCGAGCACCATGGCTTCCCCGGCCGTCGGCCGGACGAGCCCGAGCAGCAGCTTCACGGCGGTCGTCTTGCCCGCGCCGTTCGGGCCGAGAAAGCCGAAGACGCTGCCAGCCGGCACGGCGAGGCTGAGCCCATGCAGCGCGAGGCGCGCGCCGTAGCGCCGCTCGAGCAGTTCGGTGCGGATCACGGGGCCCGCCGATGCGGCGGTTGCGCTCTCTTGTGCCGCCACGCCAATCCTCCCAGGGCTCGTATGCCATCCATCTTGTGGGTGGACGCCGTATTGCGCAAGCAGGCGGGAGACCTCGAGCGTCTCCCGCCTGCTTGCCCCGGACGCTAGTGGGACAGGTGCATCGCAAGGCCGTTGCCGCTCTCTTTCGGCACGGCCGCCGACGCGGCGAGCCTATGGCCGGTCCAGCGGTAGGTGACATCCTCACTGGGTAGCGACGGTGCAACCATCGGGTCCTGCGGCCGGTAGCGCCAGAACCGCACGGTGACGTAGCCCGTGCCGGAGCCGACGATCTGGAGCTGCGCCGCCTCCTCCCCGAGCATCGGCAGCGTTGCGAGGCGCATCGAACCGATGAGGGTCTTGTCGTGCCAGAAGAGCACCATCTGACCGTAGCCGTCGGCGGTGGGCCAGCGGACGGCCGGCACCGCCGTCAGGGTGCCGCCGAAACCGTCCGGAACCGTCACGATCTTGCCGAACGGCTGCAGGTGCTCGCCCGTGGGCCCCTTCGCGCTGCCCTCGACGGCCGCCTGCATCACCGCAAGGACGTCGGAACGCGTCAGGCCCAGGTCGGCCAGGCGCATGCCGAGGCCGTCACCGCTGTCCTGCGGCACCGCGGCGGACGCCTGCAGCCCACTCCCGTCCCAGCGGTAGGTGACGTCGGCAGGCGGCAGCGACGGCTTGTACATCGGATCCTGCGGCCGGTAACGCCAGAACCGCACGGTGACGTAGTCCGTTCCCCAAGCGACGATCTGGAGCTGCGAGGACTCCTCCCCGAGGTTCGGCAACGCCGCGAGGCGGTCCGATCCGATCAGCGTCTGGTCGTGCCAGAAGAGCACGAGCTGGCCATAGCCGTCGGCGCTCGGAAAGCGGGCGACCGGCACCGCGGTCAAGGTGCCTCCAGATCCGTCGGGAACCGTGACGATCCTGCCGTCGAGCGCGAGGTGTTCGCCGGTCGCCGCACCGCGGCTCGTCTCCTGCGCCGCTCCGAGCACACGCAGCACCTCGGAGCGCGCGAGCGCATGCGCGGGCGCGGCGGCCGCCCCGGCGGCCGGCAGCGACACCTGGCCCAGCAGCATGGCACAAGCGCTCAGCAGACCCGCAAGCTTCAGGCGGCTATGCACTCTTGCCACCGGGACACTCCTTCTTTGTCACACCCGTTATCCGTCAGTTGAGGGACGCCGCGATCGCCAGGAGCTCCTGGCGCCCGAGCGTGCCGGCCACGCCGTGGACGTAGCCGCCGGACGTCCAGACCACGACGCCGGCCTTCCCGCCGGCCTCCTGCACCCAGAGCCCCTGCGCCGAGCCGATCGTCACCGGCGCCGACGTGGCCTGTCCCATGGGGACGGGAATCGGCATCGTGCGGGCGGGATCGGCGATGGCGCGGATCTCGCTGGAGAGCTCAGGGGAGACGCCAGGCAGCGAGAGGACGTAGTCCTCGATCTCCGTGACCGTCGCGCCGGTGGAGAATACCTGGGGCAGCGGCGCCTCGGCCACCACCAGCAGCGGGAAGCTGCGCGCCTGCCCGAGCTGCGCGGCCGGGCTGCCGTAGCTGAACACCGCGGCAGGGCCGGTCGTGACGCTGAGGACGCTCCCCGACAGGTCGCCAGGCATCGGCGGCAGCCGCAGGTGATGCTGCTCCGCGTACGCGGCAAGCTTGCGCTGGCTCAGGGTGAGGCTCTCTGTCCCGCGGGCGAGGACGGCGTAGGTCGGGTCAGGCAGGCCTCCCGGCAGCGAGCCGGGCACGGCGGCCTGGAAGCCCACGGCCGCCCGCAGCGCCGCGAGGGTGGGCTCCGCCGTCAGGCGGCTGCTGCCGCTCTGCTGAAGGCTGCCGAGGCTGCTGAGGTGCAGGATGCTCTTGGCCTGCCCCGGCGCCACCGGGACTGCCGTGAAGTGCTCCGGTTCGAAGATGAGCAGGAGGCTGCGCGCATAGCCGCCGGCCGGCGTCGCGCTCAGCAGGGCGAGCAGCGCCGCGACGCCCGCCACGCCTGCCGCCCAGCGCATGCCGCCCTGGGACCTGGGCCGACGCAGGCCGATGCCCGCCGGGCGCCCCAGGGACTGAAGCTGGCGCTGCCGGGCAAGAGCCGCATCGGCGGCGTCCGGCGCGTCCGGCGAGGCGAGAAGCCGCCGGGTGGTCTCGCGCAGGTCTCGCATCGCAGAAAGGCGCTGCTGGCAGCGGTCGCAACCGGCGACATGCCGGCGCAACGGTTCACGGACCGCCCAATCCTCGTCGAGCAGCCGCCGCAGGCTGCCGTCACTCGCGTGACGCATGATCCATCTCCTTTCGCAGGCGCAGCTCGGCGCGCCTGAGGCGCGTGCCGATCTGTCCGACCCTGACACCCATCGCTTGCGCGATCTCGTTGTAGCTGAGGCCGCTGTAGCGCAGCGCAAGCAGCGTGGCCTGGGCCTCGCCGAGGCGGCCCAGCGCGGAGCGCACCGCCCGCATCTCCTCGCGGGCCGCGACGAGCTCGCCCGGATCCGGCGCGCTCGCCACGGTCAGCCGCGCCTCGCGCTCCTCTCTCTGCCGCCGGCGCCCTTCGCCGCGCACCGCGTTCAGCGCCCCGTGCGCGGCGGCCCGGTAGAGCCAGGAGGCCGGCCGCTCAGGCAGTGCGTCGCCGAAGCGGCGGTAGAAGGCGAGGAAGACCTCCTGCGCCACTTCCTCGCTGCGCGACGCGCTGTGCGTGATCTGCTGCGCGATGCGCGCCACGCGCGGCCATTCGCTGACGAACAAGTCGTCGAACGCCTCGGGCCGCCGCGCGGGCGGCGAGCCGGTCTCGTCCAGCGCCATGGACACCTCCGCTGTCGCCCCCTTCGCTCGTTAAGCACCGGCGAAGGCAGATTTGTGACGGTATGCGGCTTGAGAAGAAGGCGCGGTCAGTCCGAGCCGCCGCGGGTGGCGGCGGCTGGCTTGTGCAGGTGGGCCTGTGCCCAGGTGAGGAGCTGAAAGCCGTGCTTCTCCACGATCGGGCGGCTCATCGCACTGGCGTCGATCGTGAGGTAGCGCATGCGGCGCGCGATGGCCTCCTGCACCCGCACCGCGAGCAGTGCCGTATAAAAGCCCCTTTCGCGGCTGCCCGGCAGCGTGGCACCACCCCAGAGGCTCGCGAAGCTGCTTCGCCGCGGAAAATGGATGCGCCCTGCGCACACCGGCTCGTCGCCGTCGTAGACGGCGTACACGCTGAGCCGCTGCGGATCGGTGCGCAGCATGTGACCGAGCCGCCCCTCGAGTTCCAGGTGCTCGCCGGGCCAGACGGCCTCGCGCACCTGCGTGACGTCGCGCAGGTCCTCGGGTGCCGTGATCCGGCGCACCGCCGCGGGCACCGGCCCGAGCAGGGCCGGCGGCGGCTCGCCGAGGTCGAGCACCATGATCGCCTCGCGCTCGTCGGCCGTGAAGCCGTGGTCCAGGAGGCGCCGGGACAGGTCTGCGGGCAGGTCGTGGTCGTAGAGTTTCCATTCGAACGTGTGGCCGAGCGCATCGAAGTATGCGATCTCGCGCCGGATCACCGCGTCGGCCTTCGCGGCGTCGAGCTGCGCGTAGATGACCGCGCTCGACGCGCCGCGCAGATCGACGAGGCGCACGACGCCTGGCGCCTCCTCGCGCCGCATGCCGAGCTCCTCGGTCTCGCGGCGCTCGTCCCGGTCGTAGAGCCTGAGTACCTCCGGGATGTCCATCTCCGCACCTCACAATGATTGACGCCAGACTTCGTGGCGCAGACTCGTGCATGGTCGGTCGGCGGTCCGCCGGGCCTGTGCATCCATCCTACCATGCGCCGCATGGGGCCTCGTACGGCGGGGCGGCAGGGGAGCGCGGCCGCGGCGTGGAAGGGACAGGCCCTGATCCGCCGCCGCTCGATCCAGGATGCGTGAAGGCAGGTAGCATCGATGCCAGGTCCAGGCAGCCGTTTCGTGCACACGGGCTTCGAGCGCGATCCCGCGACCGGGGCGCTGACGCCCGCCGTCTATCGGGCCGTGAGCTTCCACCACGAGGATCCCGAGAGGCCCCTCCGCTGGGACTACTCGCGATCCGGCAACCCCACCCGCGACGCCCTGGAAGGCGCCATCGCCGCCCTCGAAGGCGGTGTGCGCGGCTTCGCGTTCGCTTCAGGCAACCAGGCGATCACGGCGGCGTTCCTGCTGTTCGCAGCGGGCGACCACCTGATCGTGACGGCGGACTGCCAGGGCGGGACCCAGAGGCTCGTGCGCGCGGTCCTGAGCCGCTTCGGCCTCAGGGTCAGCTACGTCGACACCGACGATCTCGACGCGGTGCGCCAGGCGGTGCGGCCCGAGACCAAGGCGGTGCTCGTCGAGAACTTCTCGAACCCTTTCCTGCGCGTAAGCGATATCGCGGCACTCGCCGAACTCGCGCACCGCCAGGGCATCCGGCTGATCGTCGACAACACCTTCCTGACCCCCTACCTGCAGGCGCCGCTCGGGCTCGGCGCCGATCTCGTCCTGCACAGCGCCACGAAGATGATCGCGGGCCACGGCGACGTCACGGCCGGCCTCGCCGCGACGGCCGACCAGGAACTCGCCCGGTCCCTCTACACCGTGCAGAACGCCACCGGCGGCATGCTCTCACCGGACGACAGCTACCAGGTCCTGCGCGGCCTGCACACGTTGCCGCTGCGGATGGAGCGGGCGCAGGCGACCGCTCTCGGCCTGGCCGAGTGGCTCCTCGCGCAGCCTGAGGTGATGGAGATCCACTATCCGGGTCTCGAGGAGGACCCCGGTCACCGCACGGCGGCGCGCACCGCGCGCGGCTTCGGCAACATGGTCACCGTGCGTCTCGAGGATGCGCGGCTCGTGGCGCCCATGGCCCGCCACCTCGGCATGATCAGGGTCGGCGCGGGATTCGGCGGACCCGAGACCGCCATCTCGCTGCCCGAACTGCACTGCCACGCGGCTTTGACCGCGTCGGAACGGCAGGAAAGGCGCCTGACGGGCGAGATCCTGCGCTTCTCCGTCGGTCTCGAGGATCTCGCCGACATCGAAGGAGATCTGCGTCAGGCGCTCGATCGGGCTGCCGCGCAGATTCAGTAGATGTTGCAGCTCAGGTAGCGCTCGGAGCTGTCGACGAAGATCGTCGCGACGTTGCCAAAGGCAAGCCGGCTCGCCTGGCGCAGCGCCGCGACGTACGCGGCACCCGAGGACGACCCGACCAGCAGTCCGCACTCGCGCCCAAGCCGCCCGACGGCCGCGAAGGCATCCTCGTCGGCCACCGTCTCGATCTCGTCGACGAGGGACAGGTCGAGCGTCTTCGGCACGAAGTCGTTGCCGATGCCCTCGACGCGATGGCGTCCTGCGGGACCGCCAGCGAACACGGACCCTTCCGGCTGCACCAGGACCACCTTGACGCCTGGCCTCTGCTCCTTGAGATAGCGGGCGACGCCGGTCAGGGTGCCGCCCGTGCCCGCGCCCGCCACCAGCACGTCGATGCGGCCGTCCAGCTGTTCATAGAGTTCCGGGCCGGTCGAGCGGTAATGCGCATCGGGGTTGTCCTGGTTCTCGAACTGCTGCGGCACGTAGCCGCCGCACTCTCTCGCAAGGCGGTGCGCTTCATCGATCGCCGCGGCCATGCCGCCGTCGCGCGGCGTGTTCACGATCTCGCCGCCCAGCGCGCGCATCAGGGCCTGCTTCTCCTTGGAGAAGTGCTCGGGAACCACCAGGATGACCCGGATGCCGCGCCCGATCGCGGCGAGCGCGAGCCCGATGCCGGTGTTGCCGGCGGTCGGCTCGATTACCGTGCCGCCCGGCTTCAGCCGGCCATCCTTGAGGGCGGTCTCGATCAGGTACCGCCCGAGCCTGTCCTTGACGCTGCCGCCGGGGTTGAACATCTCGAGCTTGGCGTACAGGTGCACCTTTGGGCCCAGTTCCTGCGGATGGAGTTCCATGACGGGTGTCCGGCCGATCAAATCGAGGACGCTCTGTGCGACGTCCAAAGAGCCACCTCCAGCTTGCTCCGGGATGGTTTGGGCCTGTCCATGCAACGCCGCGGAGGCTGCACGCCTCCCGTGCCTATGATAGCCTCTTGCTCGAGCATGCGGCACGACCGCGAAAGGAGATTTCCATATGCAGGTGACTTGGTACGGCCAGGCGGCCTTCCTTCTGGAGGCCCCACAGGGCAGCGTCGTCGTGGATCCGTTCGCAGCCGTGTCGCCCCGCGCGGGCATGGTCTTCGACTACCCGCCGCTGCCGCGTCTCGCGCCGGACCTCGTCCTGATCACGCACGAGCACTTCGACCACAACGGCCTGCAGGCGCTCGGGGAGCCCACGATGACGATCCGCTCCACGGCCGGCCGCTTCGAGACGCCGGTCGGGGAGGTTCTGGCGGTGGCCGGCGAGCACGACGACGTGGCAGGCACCCGGCGCGGGCCGAACAGCATCTTCCGCCTGTCGCTGGACGGTCTCAGGATCGCCCACTTCGGCGACTTCGGCCAGACGGATCTGAGGCCGGAGCAGCTCAGGCAGATCGGCCCCGTGGACCTGGTGTTCCTGCCGGTCGGCGCAGGGCCGACGATCGGTCCCGCGGCCGCCTTCGCGATCGCCAGGGCCCTCGAAGCCCGCTACGTCGTGCCGATGCACTACCGCACGCCCGCCGTCAACTTCCTCGAGCCGGTCGAGCCGTTCCTGGCCCTCTGGCAGGACGTCCTCACGCTCGATGGCCCGAGCTTCGACAGCCGGGCCCTGCCGGCGACATCTCCGCTCTGCGTCGTGCCGAAGCCACCCCTCAGATCCTAGCGCAACACAATCTTCGCGAACTTTTCGCGGAATCTTCAGCGGACACTCCTACGCTTGGACCGACCCCAATGTCTGAAAGGAGTGTCCGCATGCTAGAGCGCCGGAGCATCCTGGCCAGCGCCGCACTGTCCCTCGTGGCCATCATGGGGCTGGCAGGCTCCGCGGCCGCAGGCTCCGTCCAGATCACCGAGACCGGCTCGTCGCTGCTCTACCCGCTGTTCCAGGAGTGGGCACCCGCCTACCAGCAGAAGACGGGCGTGCAGATCACACCGCAGTCCACGGGATCCGGCACGGGGATCTCGGATGCGGAGAACGCCACGGTGAACATCGGCGCATCCGACGCCTACGTCTCCACCGCCCTCGAGGCCCAGCACCCGAACCTCCTGAACATTCCCCTGGCCGTTTCCGCCCAGCAGGTCATGTACAACCTGCCCGGCCTCAACAAGCGCCACCTCAAGCTGAGCGGCCCGGTGCTGGCCGGCATCTACGACGGCCAGATCAAGAACTGGAACGACGCCGCCATCCGCAAGCTCAACCCAGGCGTCAAGCTGCCGAACCTGCCCGTGGTGCCGATTCACCGCGCGGACGGCTCGGGCGACACCTTCCTCTTCACGCAGTACCTCAGCTTCACGACACCGAGCTGGAACCACGGTCCGAGCTTCGGCACCTCGATCAGCTGGCCTTCGGTACCCGGCAGCATCAGCGCGACGGGCAACCAGGGCATGGTGCAGCAGCTCACCGCGTACCAGGGCGGCGTCGCCTACGTCGGCGTCTCGTGGCTGACCCCTGCCCTCAAGGACGGCCTCGGCGAGGCGATGGTGGAGAACCGCGCCGGCCAGTTCCTGCTGCCGACGAACCAGACGATCGGCGCGGCGGTTGCCGGCATGGCGAAGCACACGCCGAAGACCGAGCGCATCTCGCTGATCTTCTCGGGTGGCAAGAACTCCTACCCGATCATCAACTACGAGTACGCGATCGTGCCGAAGACCCAGCCGAACGCGCAGGTCGCCGCCGCCGTCAAGGCGTTCCTGCTCTGGGCGGCCGACCCCAAGAACGGCAACTCGACGCAGTACCTGGCGCCCGTCCACTTCCTGCCGCTGCCCTCCAACGTCCTGCCGCTTAGCCGCGCGCAGATCAACGAGATCAACTAGAGCCAGGTACATTCGCACAGGCAGGACCCGGGCCGCAGGAGGCCCGGGTCCTGCCACGTCATGGCCTGCCGCCGCGGCGTTTGCTTCGTTTGCGGCTGTGTGTATAATTGATGCCATGCTAAACAAGAGCGGTGCCTTGCCGACCGAAGTCCATGCCGTGCTGCGTGCCTACATGGACGCCATCCTGCTGGCGGAGCCGGTGCAGCTCAAGGTGTGGAAGACGGCCGGTGTGACGCTGACGCAGCTGCGCATTTTGCGCGTGCTGCGCGAGGGCCCTTGCTCGGCGAGCGAGTTGGCCGGCTTTGCGGGGCTCTCCGCCCCGTCCCTGACGCGCGTGCTGGACCGTCTCGAGGAGCTCGAACTGGTCGCGCGCGTCGCAGACCAGTCCGACCGGCGCCGCATCTCGGTGCAGATCCTGCCCAAGGGGGAGAGCCTCCTGGGCGACCAGAGTATCTGGCAGGGCACGGCGTTCGTCGATGTGGCACGGTCCATGTCGGCGGAGGAGCGCCTCGAGTTTGTACGCGTCGTGCGCGGCTTCGTCGTCAAGGTGTTGGACGCGCAGCACGACAAGGCGGAAGGTTAGATCTTGGGGGGACGTTCCGTGACTCAGGATCCGAAGGCACGCGGTCTCGCCTACAAGTGGATCGCGCTCTCGAACACGACGCTCGGCGTCCTGATGGCGGCGATGAACGGCACGATCGTCATGATCTCGCTGCCGGTCATCTTCCGCGGCCTGCACGTCAATCCCCTCGGCGCCGGGCAGACGGGTCTCCTCCTCTGGGTGCTGATGGGATACAACGCCGCGACGACCGTGCTGCTCGTGACGTTCGGGCGGATTTCAGACACGTACGGCAAGGTGCGGTTCTACAACCTCGGCTTCATCATCTTCACGCTCGGGTCGATCCTCTCGGCCCTCACGCCGGGCACCGGCATGGCGGGCGAGGTGGAGCTCATCCTCTTCCGCATCGTGCAGGGCGTCGGCGGCGCTTTCCTCTTCGCCAACAGCGCGGCCATCATCACCGATGCCTTCCCCGCCAACCAGCGCGGGCTGGCGCTCGGCGTGAACCAGATCGCCGCCATCGGCGGCAGCGTGGTCGGACTCGTGCTCGGCGGCATCGTCGCGACCTACGACTGGCGCTACGTCTTCCTCGTCTCGGTGCCGGTCGGCCTGGCGGGCACGATCTGGGCCTACCTGCGCCTGAAGGAGATCGGCGTCCGCACGCCGCGTCGCCTGGACGGCTGGGGCAACCTCACCTTCGGTCTCGGCCTGACGTCCTTGATGGTCGGTCTCACCTACGTGCTGATGCCGTACAAGAGCGCGTCGATGGGCTGGGGCGACCCCTGGATCCAGGCGGCGATCGCGCTCGGCGTCGTGCTGCTGGTGGCATTCGTCTTCATCGAACAGCACGTCCAGGACCCGATGTTCGAGTTGAAGCTGTTCCGCATCCGCCCGTTCTGGGCCGGCAACCTGAGCGGTTTCCTCGGCTCCCTGGGCCGCGGTGGCCTGCAGTTCATGCTCATCATCTGGCTGCAGGGCATCTGGCTGCCGCTGCACGGCGTGAGCTTCGCCCAGACGCCGATGCAGGCCGGCCTCGACACCCTGCCGATGATGGTCGGGTTCGTCGTCGCGGGTCCGGTCAGCGGCGCGCTCTCGGACCGCTACGGCGCACGCATCTTCTCGACCATCGGCATGCTGGTCACGGCGGCCGGCTTCTACCTGCTCACGACCCTGCCCGCCGACTTCACGTTCTGGGTCTTCGCCCTGTACCTCGTCTTCATGGGCATCGGCATGGGCCTCTTCGCCTCGCCGAACACCTCCTCCATCATGTCGGCGGTGCCCGCCGAGCACCGCGGCGTCGCGTCCGGCATGCGGGCCACCTTCCAGAACGCGGGCATGGTGATGAGCATGGCGATCTTCTTCACCATCGTCATCTCCGGACTCTCGGTCCACCTGCCGCCCGCGCTGAGGAGCGGCCTCGCCGCCGCCGGCATACCGGAGCCGCTCGCGACGGGCATCTCGCACCTGCCGCCGGTCGCGGCGCTGTTCTCGGCGCTGCTCGGCTACAACCCGCTCGGCAACCTGCTGCCGGCGAAGGTGCTGCACATGCTGCCCGGAACCGTGACGGCGCAGCTCCTGGCACCGCACTTCTTCGCGCGGCTCATCTCGCAGCCGTTCAGCGAGAGCCTGCGCACCGTGTTCTACATGTCGGTCGGCCTGTCGCTGGTCGCGGCGATCGCATCGCTCCTGCGCGGTCAGCACTACATCGCCGAGATCCACGGCCCGCAGGGCGCCGGCGACCCGGGCGACCGCGAGGGCGCGGGCCGCGGCGAGGCCGGGGCGAGGGCTGCCGCACTGGAGTCGAGCGACTGACGCCTTCGGGCAGCAGGGGAGCGGGACCGCCCGGACAGCGGCCCCGCTCCCCTTTTCATGCCCGCGCCGGCCTCAGACCTTCAGCCGGCCGTGCACGCTGCGTCCACCTGGTGATCGCCCATGAAGACCATCGCCGCGACCGTACGGGCAAGCCATGCGTCACATGGCCCATCGGCTGCCTCTCCCGCGGCCGGGCCGGGCATGGGTCCGCCGTCCCAGATCAGGCCGAGCGGTTGTACGGGCCGACCGGCAGGACGACCTTGCCGGAGACGCCGTTGAGGATGCCCGCCGCCGAGGCGTACCAGGCCGCGAGTGCCGTCAGGATGCCGAGGTAGCCGCCGATCGTGGTCATCGAGGTGCTTCCGAACGCACCGATCGTGAGGAAGAGGAAGGCGAGGAACAGCAGGACGAACACGGTCGTCAGGGCGCCGTTGAGGCGGAAGCTGCCCAGCATCATGTAGAACGTGAAGATCGTCCACGCCAGGAGGAAGAGCGGAACGGAGTTGGGTCCGAGCGCGCTGGCCACCCCGGGGAAAAGGAAGATGCCGGCAAACGCCATCCAGAACGCGCCGTACGACGTGAATGCGGTCGCGCCGAAGGTGTTGCGGTTGAAGAACTCGAAGATGCCCGCGATCACCTGCGCCGCGCCGCCGTAGAGCAGCGCCACCGGGATGACGATGTTCGGCCCGGTGCCCTTCATGATGCCCGCGTTCGCGAGGCTCAGGAGGAAAGTCGTCAGGGCGAAGGCGGCGAGCCCAAGCGGGCCTGGGTCCGCAACGGAAAGCGAGCGGTTCTCGGGCATCTTGGCAACATCCCTTCTCGCGGAACGTCATGGAAACCGGATCGCCTCACCGCGTCCGATCGGCCCTCCGCATCGGCAAGAGGGCCACCAAACCGCCGAAGGCCGGCTCGGTCACGTACCACGCGGGACCCGACTGGCATTACCCCTCCACTTCGTCTCGATTTGGCAGGTAGCTTCGCCACAGCCGGCGAAACTCCTTTGTACCATATGTCGAGGATGGTGGATTTTGTGGAGGTCATCCATCCGTCGGTCAAGCGCAAGCTGCTCGAAGCCCGGTCGGACCCGGACGGATACTGGGCCTCCCAGGCCGAGGAGTTGCCGTGGTTCCGCAAGTGGGATCGCGTCTTCTCCTGGACCCCACCGACGTTCCGCTGGTTTGAAGGCGCCCGTACGAACCTCTCGTACAACGCCGTCGACCACCACGTGCTGCATGGCCGCGCCGGCCACGCCGCGCTCATCGGCCTGAACGAGTGGGGCGAGCGCAGGACCTACACCTACGCGCAGCTCCAGGACGAAGTAAAGCGCGCCGCGAGGGGCCTGCGCGCCGCCGGCGTGCAGCGGGGCGACCGCGTCGCCATCTACATGCCCACCATGCCCGAGGCGATCGTCGCCATGCTCGCGTGCACGCGCATCGGCGCGATTCACATCGTGATCTTCGCGGGCTTCGGCGGGTCCGCCCTGGCCGAGCGGATCCGTCTTGCCGGCGCGAAGCTCCTGCTGACGGCGGACAGGACCCAGCGCAAGGGCAAGACGGTCTGGCTGATGCCGATCGTCGAGAAGGCCCTGGAGCAGGTGCATATCGAGCGGGTGGTCGTGCTGCGCCGCGGCGACGGCCAGCCGGACCTCCTGCCAGGCCGCGACCTCGACTGGCAGGACTTCCTCGCCGAGGGCGAGGGACAGTCCGACGCCTACGAGGAGATGGAGGCGAACGAGCCCGCGTACATCCTCGCCACCTCCGGCACGACGGCGAGCCCGAAGCTCGCGGTGCACGTGCACGGCGGCTACGCCGTCGGCATCCACTCTGCGGCGCGCGTCGTCTTCGGACTGCGGCCCGACGACGTCTGGTGGTCCACGTCGGATATCGGCTGGGTGGTCGGGCACAGCTACATCGTCTACGCGCCCCTGCTCGTGGGGGCGACGACCATCGCGTACGAAGGCGCCATCGACTACCCCTCGCCGAGCAGCTTCTACCGCATCGTCGAACGGGAGAGGGTGAGCGGCATCTTCACGGCTCCGACCGCCGTCCGCATGCTCATGGCGCATGGCACGGCGGCCGCGGCCGGCTGCGACTTCTCCGCGCTCGAACGCGTGTTCTCCGCTGGCGAGGTGCTGAACCCGCCGGCCTGGGAGTGGATGCAGAAGGATCTCTTCGAGGACCGCATCCCCGTCATCGACCACTGGTGGCAGACCGAGACGGGCGGTCCGGTGATGGCCAACCCCTGGGGTCTCGGGCTCTCGGCGATCAAGCCCGGTGCGGCCGGCATCCCGATCCCGGGATGCTTCGCGGAGGTGCGCACGCCGGAGGGCGATCCCGTGCCGCAAGGCGAGAAGGGCATCCTCATCCTGACGCGCCCGTTCCCCTCCCTCACGCCGACGATCTGGGGGGACCCGGACCGCTACGCGCAGGAGTACTGGCAGCGCATCCCCGGCAGCTACTTCACCGGCGACGCGGTGCATCTCGACGAGGACGGCTACATCTGGTTCAGCGGCCGCGCCGACGAGATCATCAAGATCGCCGGCCACCGCATCGGCACGATCGAGGTGGAGACCGCGTTCCTGCGGCACCCGGCCGTGGCGGAGGCCGGCGTCACCGGCAGGCCGGACGACCTGCGGGGCGAGGTGGTGTCGGCGTTCATCGTGCTGCGGAGCGGTCGCGAACCCTCGGAAGAGCTGAGGCGCGAGCTCCTCCGGACGGTACGCGACGAACTGGGCGCGTTGGTGGTCGTCGGCGAGATCAACTTCGTCCACTCGCTGCCCAAGACGCGCAGCGGCAAGATCATGCGGCGCGTCTTCAAGGCGGTCATCCTCAAGAAGGACCCTGGCGACATCTCGACGATCGAGGACGAGGGATCGGTGGAGGACGCCCGCGACGCATGGCGCCAGATTCAGGCCGAGATCGGCAGCTGAGAGGGACGTTACGACCTCGAAGCCCTGGGGTGGGCCGCCGCAGGCGGCCCACCCCAGCTTTGCCGCCACAGCCGCCGGCCTGGCCGCATACCCCCGCCCGTCTGCGGCAGACTGCACCGTATGGGCATCTTGTGGGCCGTCCTGTCCGGTGCGCTGATGGCCGTGCAGGGGGCCATGAACGCCACCCTCGGGCGCCTCCTCGGCCTTCTCTGGATGCTGCTCGGAGCCTACGCCGTCGGTACCGCCGCAGCGCTCGCGCTGGTGCTGATCCTGTCGCCGCACCCGCCGCAGTTCGCCCGCGCCGGGCCGTACCTCTGGCTGACAGGCCCGATCGGTCTCGGCATCACGCTGCTCGTCGCCGCAGCGGTGCCGCGCCTCGGCATGGTCCGCACCACGACCTTCATCGTCGTCGCCCAGATCCTCGCCGCGGCCGCGATCGACGAGCTTGGGCTGCTCGGCGTGCGCCCGCAGCCGTTCTCGCTCTGGCGGCTGCTCGGCGTCGCTGCTCTGGGCATCGGCGCCTACCTGCTTCTGCGCCCGATGGCGCGGGCCTAGTGGCCTGGCTGCTGCCCTACGGCCAGGGCGGCGCGGGCCCTGGCCATCTGCGCGGCCACCTGCTGCGGCGCGGTGCCCATCGGCACCGCGCGGCGATGGAGGGCGCCACGGGCGTCGAGGAGCTGCCAAAGGGCGTCCTGGGTGAAATGCGGCGAGAGCGCTTGCCACGCCGCCGCGTCGAGGCAGGTGAAGTTCCCGCCGGCCTGGACGGCCGCCCGCACCGCCCGGCCGACGACGTGATGCGCCTCCCGGAACGGCACGCCGCAGCGCACCAGGTGGTCTGCCAGGTCGGTGGCGAGGCTGAGGTCGCCGCGCGGGATCTCCACGCCTCGCACGCCGAGCTTCGGCACCATGGCTGCCGCCAGGCGCAGCCCGGCGAGCGTCGTGTCGACGATGCCGAAGAGCGCCTCCTTGTCCTCCTGCAGGTCGCGGACGTAGGCAAGCGGCAGCCCCTTCAGCATGGTCATCAGACCGAACTGCGCGCCGAGCACCCGCCCGGCGCGCCCGCGCAGCAGCTCCGCACCGTCCGGGTTCTTCTTCTGCGGCATCATCGAGGAACCGCTCGCGAAGTCGTCGGGCAGCTCGAGCAGGCCGAAGGCCGGTGAGGCGAACAGGACGATCTCCTCGCCGAGGCGCGACAGGTGCAAGGCGGCGGTGGCGGCGGCGTGCCCGAGGTCGAGGGCGAAGTCGCGGTCCGAGACGGCATCCATGCTGTTCTCGTACACGCCCTGCAAGCCGAGCTCCGCCGCCGCCAGGGAGGGGTCGAGCGGCAGCCCTGCCCCTGCCAGCGCCCCGGCGCCGAGCGGCGAGCGGTCGGCCTGGTCGCGCGCCCAGGCAAAGCGCCCGCGATCGCGCTCGAACATCCAGAAGTAGCTGAGGAGGTGATGCGCCACGAGCACCGGCTGCGCCGGCTGCAGGTGCGTCATCCCCCACCAGACCTTCTCCCCCTGCGCCTCGGCCAGGGAGAGCAGCGCCGACTGCAGTTCCCCGGTCGCCGACGCGAGCTCCTCGGCCGCCTCCTTGCAGAACAGGTGGACGTCCAGGGCGACCTGGTCGTTGCGTGAGCGTCCGGCATGGAGATAGCCGCCGATGGGTCCGAGCAGGCGTTCGACGGCGCCGTGCACGTCCTCGTCCGCCGCCAGCGTCGGCAATTCCTCGCCGGCCGCGAGGCGGCCTGACAGCCTAAGCAAGGCGCTCTCGAGCTGCGCCGAGACCTCCTGGTCGAGCACGCCCCCGGCCAGGAGGGCGTGCAGGTGGGCCAGGGACCCCCGCACGTCCTCGGGGGCCAGTCGCCGATCCCACCCGACGGAGCGCCCGTAGGCGAAGAAGAGCGGGTGGGGCCCTTGCGTGAAGCGGCTGCCCCAGATCGGCGACGTCTCGCCGGTATCAGGCATGGGCCTTCTCTTTCTGCGCCTTGGCGTACGCCTGGGACTGCAGACCGTAGAGCGAGATGAAGCCCACGGCGGCCTTGTGGTCGAAGAGATCACCGGCGCCGTACGTGGCGAGGTCGTGGCTGTACACCGCCCGGGGCGACTTCCGGCCGAGCACGGTCACCTTGCCGTGCGCGAGCCTGAGGCGCACCTCGCCCGTGACCGCCTGCTGCGTCGAGGCGATGTAGGCCGCCAGAGCCTCGCGCAGCGGCGTGAACCAGAGCCCGTTGTAGACCGTCTGCGCAAACGTCTGCTCGATGCCTGTCTTGTGCTGCAGGAGCTCGCGCGGCAGCGTCAGGAACTCGAGCTCCTGATGCGCGGCGATGAGCAGCTGGGCGGCCGGGGCCTCGTAGATCTCGCGGGACTTGATGCCCACAAGCCGGTCCTCCATCAGGTCGACGCGTCCGACGCCCGCGGCGCCCGCCACCGCCTGCGCCTGCGCGATGAGCTCTATAGAGCCGAGGCCGACACCGTCGATCGCCACGGGCTCGCCCGCCTCGAACGCGACCGAAACCTCCCGCGGCTCGGCGTCATCGGGGTTGCGGGTCCACTCGTAGCACGCCTCCGGCGGGGCGGTCCAGGGATCCTCGAGTACCCCACCCTCGACGCTGCGGCCCCAGAGGTTCGCGTCGACGCTGAAGGGGGCGTCGAGCGTCGCCTGGACCGGGATGCCATGCGCCGCCGCGTACGCGATCTCGTCGGCCCGAGTCAGCCCCCACTCCCGGGCTGGCGCCACGATCTCCGTGCCCGGCCGCAGCGTCGCGATGGCGACATCGAAGCGCACCTGGTCGTTGCCCTTGCCCGTCGATCCGTGGGCGATCGCCGCCGCCCCGGTCTCGTCGGCCACCTGGCAGAGCGCCTTCGCGAGCAGGGGCCGGGCCAGGGCCGTCGCCAGCGGATAGCGGCCCTGGTAGAGCGCGTTCGCCTTGAGCGCCGGCCAGAGGAACTCCTGCGCGAACTCCTCCTTGAGATCGATCACGCGCGCGTCCACGGCGCCCGCCGCGAGCGCGCGCCGCTTCAGAGTGTCCGTGTCCTTCGCCTCGCCGACATCGATCGTCGTGGCGATCACGTCGTAGCCCCTGGCCGTCAGCCAGTGGATCGCCACCGACGTGTCGAGTCCGCCCGAGTACGCGAGCACCAGTCTCTTCGTCATCGTCCCATCCTCCTAGGCGGCCAGTACGGCCCAAAGCACGGCCTTCTGCACGTGCAGGCGGTTCTCTGCCTCGTCGAACACCCGGGACTGCGGTCCCATCAGGACCTCGTCCGTGACCTCCTCGCCGCGGTGGGCGGGCAGGCAGTGCAGAAAGATCGCATCCCGGTGCGCCTTCGCCATCAGCGCGTCGTCCACCGTGAAGCCGCGAAAGGCCTCGCGCTTGACCTCGGAGTCCTGCTGGCCCATCGACAGCCAGGTGTCGGTGATCACGACGTCGGCGCCCGAGACCGCCTCCACGGGGTTCGAGAGGAGCTGCGGCGGGTGCGCCTTGACGTGCGGCAGCTCGAGCACCTCCTGCGCCGGGCCGTAGCCATCGGGCGTGGCCGCCCGCAGCGACAGCCCGAGCCGGGCCGCGGCCTGGATCCATTCCTGCAGCATGTTGTTGCCGTCGCCCACGTAGGCGATCTCGATGCCCGTCAGGGTCCCCTTCACCTCGCGGATCGTCTTGAGGTCGGCGAGCACCTGGCAGGGGTGGTAATGGTCCGTCAGGGCGTTCAGCACAGGGACGTCGGCGGCGGCCGCGAGCTCCTCGATCTCGGCGTGCGCGCCCGTGCGCACCACGAGCGCCTGCAGGTAGCGCGAGAGCACCCGTGCCGTGTCCCCGACCGTCTCACCGCGCGAGAGCTGCATCTGGTCCTCCGTCATGTAGATCGTGCCCGCGCCGAGGTGCAGCGCGGCCACCTCGAAGCTGACGCGCGTGCGGGTCGAAGGCTTGCGGAACAAAAGCCCGACCGTCTGGCCGCGCAGCACGTCGGCCTGGCGTCCCTCGAGGCTCGTCGCGGCTTCGAGCAGGGCCAAGATCTGTCCGGCGGAAAGGTCCCCGAGCGTCAGCAGGTCCTGACCCTGCAGGCTGGTGGAGGTCATGGTCACGGAGATCCTCTCCCTTCATACTTCATGCATAAAACGACATACGGGTCCGCCCTGCCGCACCCCCGAGGAGGTCGGCGGCAACGGGCGAACCCGCCTATCGTCGCATCAAGATGTCCAGGGATGCAGAAGAGGTTGCCCGCCGCCGTCCCATCAGCAACGACAACCCCTCCCCATCCACTGTGCGCTCAGTATACGGGGTTTTCGCATTTCATGCAAGCACTATTCAGTCTTGTCTACGGCCTCTCCCGTCGTGAACATCGTCGTGACCGCGAAGGGATGCCAGCCGGCGGCGTCGCGGTAGCGGCCCGAAACCCTGGCCTGGTAGGAGGTGCGTGCCTGGAGGGGCCGCGTCGGCAGCAACGCCGCGCTCATGCCGAGCTCGGCGGGGTTCTTCTCCACCTGCGGCGTCAGCAGGTGGCACGGTACCCGCCTGCCGCCTTGGGTCAGGCTGGCCGCCCGCACATCGAGGCCGCGCACGCCGAGGCCGAAGAAGGAGACGGTGACGGGATAGCCTGCGGGGTAGCTGGCTCCGGGAAAGTTCGCGAGGGGATCCGGGATCTCGCCCGCCTCGAAACTCAGCGGCACATCCGTCTGGCCCGGGACGGGCCAGACGACCGCCCGACCGTTCGGCACCTCGGCCCTGCTCTCGAAGCCGGCGTTCAGGGTTGTCACCGGCAGGTCGTCGCTCGACGAGGCCCGTCCCGCGATACCGAACCCCATGCTGGTGAGACCCGGGTCGAGCAGGCCGAAGCGGTGGTAGACCGAATCCAGCCAGAGCTCGACCGCCTCGCCGGTGCCGACGCCGAAGGCCATCACCTCGCTGTCGCCATCGCCGTTGTAGCCGAACGCGACGTCCCTGGCCCAGGGCGTGCGCCCGACGTAGAGAGGCCAGCCCGGCTGCTCGGAGTGCACCGAGTCCGTGAGGGTGCCGTAGCGCCTGAGGTTCTTCAGGAAGAAGCGGCTGTGGGCTTCGGATGCACCCTCGAGCGGCAGCGAGAGACGCCAGGGAGGGATGCCGGCCGCCGTGCGGATGCGGTTGACGGCGGCGAGTGCGATGTAGGTGTCGCGGTCATACGGACCGACCGACGCCTGCGCGCCCTTGGCGACGTTGACGTGCCAGGTGTAGCTGAAGGTGCGGCCGGGCATCAGGACGTCGACGCGCAGCCCGTGACGCCCGGTGGCGAGCGGTTTTGCCGGCAGGTAGCTGATGTATGGCGCAGGCAGGCCGGAGGCGACCTGTCGGCCGTCCACGAAGAGCTGCGCGTAGCCGGTGTAGGCGGTCGTCAGCTGCGCCTCGATCGGCGGCCGGCGCAGCATCAGGGTCGCGCCTGGTTCGGGCGCGACCTGCCAGAGTACCGGGCCGCGCGAGGCGAGACCGCCCCACACCGCGGCAAGGGCCGCGGCAAGGACGATGCCCGCCGCGGTCCAGACCGGACCCCGGCTCAAAGAATGCGCTGGCCGAGGGCGGAAAGCGCCAGTTCGGCTGCGAGCCGACCTGTGCGGTTCTGGATGTCCAGGATCGGATTCACCTCGACGATCTCCATGGACCTCAGGATGCCCGCTTCGTAGAGCATTTCCATCGCGAGATGCGCCTCGCGGTAGGTGATGCCTCCCTGGTGCGGCGTGCCGACGCCGGGGGCGATGTGGGGATCCATCACGTCCATGTCGAAGCTGACGTGCACCCCTGCCGCTCCCTCGACGTGGCGCAGCGCCTGCCGCATCACCTCGCGCATGCCCAGCTTGTCGATGTCGCTCATGGTGAAGACCTGGATGCGGGAGTTGCGCAAGGCCTCGCGCTCCAGCGGGTCGAGCTCGCGGATGCCGATCGCCACGACGCGCTCCTCGCGGATCGCCGGGGCACCGCCGCGCGCCGCCAGTAGCGCGGGGTTGCCGCGCCCGACCGACGCGGCCAGCGGCATGCCGTGGATGTTGCCCGAGGGGCTCGTCGCATCCGTGTTGAAGTCGCCGTGCGTGTCGAACCAGAGCACCGCCGCGTCCGATTCGGCGCGCGCGACGCCGGCGATCGTGCCGATGGCGATCGCGTGGTCTCCGCCCAGGACGAGCGGGAACTCCTGGCGCTCGATGATGCCGTCCACGATCTCGCCGAGCTGGCGGCAGGTCTCGACGATCTCCTGCATGTACTTGAGCTTCGGGTCGCCGATGTGGCTCTCCTCGGGCAGCGGCACCTTCATGTCGCCAAGGTCCCGGACCGTGCGGCCCAGCCGCTCCAGGCGCTGCTTGAGACCTGCGTAACGAATGGCGGAGGGGCCCATGTCGACGCCGCGCCGGCCTGCACCGAGGTCCATCGGCACGCCGACGACGGCAACGGGACGGTCCAAAGGGCATGATCCTTCCTGGGCTGGTGTTATGCAATCACAGTATAGACGCCGTCGCGATGCCGTCCAAGCGCCCACTGGCCATGCCTTCAGCCTACGCGACCGCCCCACCGTCGGGCCGAACGGGCCCACGCCCTGTGGCAGCGCACGTCCCCGGGGCCACTGCATCCTCTGTCGCCGGCGCCTGCCTCCCCCGGGTGTCAGGCGACGCTCCCCGCAAGCCCTACCCGGGACGCGCCGAGCTCGCGGGGAGCTCCGGCTCAGGTGTCCCCAGGGTCGCGCGATCCGTGCGGCAAGCGGCTTCAGGAATGCCGGTGCGGCTGCAGATCCAAACCGATGCCCCCGTAGCTGCCGATGCGGGCGTCCTCTGGATAGCCGCGCTCCTCCCAGTAACCCATGACGACCTCCTGGCCAAGAGCGATGCCGGTCAGCCACTTGACCGACTTGTAGCCATACATGCCCGGGACCACGAGCCGCACCGGCGCACCCTGCGTGCGCGGCAGGGGGAGGCCGTCGATCTCCCACGCGACCAGCGGGCGGTAGCGGGCGATCTGCCCGGCGTCGAGGCCGTCCCAGTAGACGCGGTCGCCCGACCGGAAGGTGACCCAGGGCTGGCGCGCCGGCTGCCAGCCGAGGCCGAGCAGCATCTCCTGCAGATCGACGCCACGAAAGCGCACGCCGTCCACCGCCCAGCCGGTGACGCAGGTGAAGTCGAGGCGGCGCACCTCGGGCCGCATGGCCGTGAGCGAGCGGAAGTCAAACTCCCTCATGCCGCCAGGCAGACCGTCGACGCGCAGGCGGTATGCGCCGCGGGAGATGGCGGGATAACCGGAGGTCACCGTGTAGGGCACGAATCCCGGCAGGGTGCCGGAACTCTCCGAGAGGATGCCGGAGGGCGCGCCGCCGACGGCCGCGCCGAGGCCGAGTCGCAGCATGCCGGGGAGGTAGTAGGCGGCCGGCAGGGCCAGCAGGCTCCCAACTCCCCAGCGCAGGAACGCCCGGCGGCCGAGACCGGGTCCCGGCGGCGGGCCGGCGGACCGAAACAGCCGCGAGAGCCGCTTGGGCCGCTCGTCGACCAGGTGCACTAAAAGCCAGGTGACGAGCCCTGCCGCCGCGAGGGCGTGCACCCATGTGGCGATGGCCGGGATCGCGCCCTGCCCGAGCAGCAGCCCAAGCCCGCTCAGCACCAGCAGGGCCAATAGCGCGAAGGCGGTGCGGTGCTGGAGCCTGGCGCCCCTCGCAGGCCAGGGGAAGAGGCGCAGGGAGGCCACGGCCAGGCCTGCCCCGTAGAGCAGGCCGCCATAGGTGTGCAGGGCCTGCACGAAGGGCAGGGCAGGCCCGAGGGCGGTGCGCAGCGGCGCCGCGAAGATGCCGAGACCCGTAAGGATGAGCGCGATCAGAAGCGCCGCGTGGCGCCAGTGACGCGAAAGGAAGCTTTGAGCCAAGTCCAGGCTCCCCCAAGGGCTCGGTTGGCCCCATTGTAGCGCATGCGGCGACGCCCAAGACCGGACTCCCGGGAGGAGCAGGCCACGCCCTGGGCGTCACACGATCCTAACACCATATTTGCCTCGCCCTAACCTGGCCATGGCAGTTTGGGCAGCAAAGGTGGTGGGCCGCCCGGCATGGCGTATCTGGAATGCTCGGGCATCCGCAGGTCGTTCGGACATCTGCACGCGGTGGACGGCGCCAGCGTCGCGGTGGAACGCGGCGAGTTCATCGGTCTTTTGGGTCCAAGCGGCAGCGGCAAGACGACCCTCCTGCGCATCGTGGCCGGCTTCGAACACCCGGACAGCGGCACGGTGCGCCTCGACGGCAGGGACATCACGCGCCTGCCGCCACAGAAGCGCGACATGGGCATGGTCTTCCAGTCCTACGCGCTATTTCCCAACATGACGGCCTATCAGAACGTCGCGTTCGGTCTAAGCGTGCGGCGGCAGGGCAAGGCCCGCGTCAAGGAGCGCGTCGACGAGCTCATGGCGCTGGTCGGCCTCACCGACAAGGCAAGGCACCTGCCGCATCAGCTGTCGGGCGGCGAGCAGCAGCGGGTGGCCCTGGCGAGGGCCCTCGCGCCAAGCCCCCGCGTGCTGCTCCTCGACGAGCCCCTCTCGGCCCTGGACGCACGCATCCGCCTGACCCTGCGCCATGAGATCCGACGCATCCAGCGCACGCTGCAGATCACGACGCTCTACGTCACCCATGACCAGGAGGAGGCCCTGGCCATGTCCGACCGCGTCGTGGTGTTCCACGCCGGGCGCATCGAGCAGTTCGGCCGTCCCGAGGAGATCTACGACCGGCCGGCCAGCCCCTTTGTCGCGGGGTTCGTCGGCACGACGAATCTCCTGCAAGCCGAGGTCCTGTCCCGCGGCGGCACCTGCAGACTCGACGGGCAGCCCCTCGAACTGGACGGCGTGCCGCTCGGGGCCCGCGAGGGGGAACACCTCGAGATCCGCGTCCGGCCCGAGCACATCCGCCTGAACCCGCAGCCGGGCGGCAGCCGGCTGCGGGCCAAGGTCGAGGATGTGATGTTCCTGGGCGGCAGGCTTTCGCTGCGCGCGAGCCTCGGGCGGCAGGCGGTCTGGGTGGACCTGCCGCGGGAGCCTGGCGGCGGCGGGCCGTCGCCAGGCGACCAGGTCGACCTGTACCTGCCGCGAGAGGTGCTCGTGGCGCACGCCGCGCCGCGCGGCTCCGCCCTGCGCGCCTGGGCCGGTGAGGGGGGTGAGCGCGGCGAGCAGGGGTGAGCCGTGACACGCCGCAAGGTCGGAGCACTTTTGGGCTGCCGGGTAACGTCAGGGATTCAACGCATGCCTGGAGAGGACAGATCTCGACATGGGCGCAAACGATCGGTGGAACGGGGAAGACCGCCAGGTGTCCCGGCGTGACGCTCTCAAGATGGGCGCCGCAGCCACGGCCGGAATCCTCGCTGCAGGCCCGCTGCTCACCTTGCTGGGCGGACCTGCGGCAACGGCGCAGGCCGCGGGGAATCCCTTCGCGAGCGGCCACGCGCTACCGCTCAGCGAACTCGAGCACGGCGCCAAGCTCGAAGGCCGCTTGAACACGATCGCTCTGCCACCCAACTGGGCCAACTACGGCGCCATCATCGCGGCGTTCAAGCACCGTTACGGCATCCCGATCGACAACGAGGCACCGGACGACTCCTCTGGGCAGGAAATCCAGACGATCACCGCCTACAAGCACAATGCCGGCCTCGAGCCGGACGGCGTCGACGTCGGGCCGTCCTTCGCGCAGACCGGCAAGCAGCAGGGACTGTTCGCCCCCTACCGCGTCTCGACCTGGTCCACCATACCCGTCGACCTTAAGGACCCGCACGGCTACTGGGTCGGCGACTACTATGGCGCGATCGCGTTCGGCGCCAACCGCAGCATCGTCAAGACCATGCCTGAAGACTGGTCGGATCTGCTGAAGCCCGAGTACAAGAACATGGTCTCGATCGACGGCGATCCCCGCAGCGCGAACGACGCGTTCATGGCGGTGTGGGCCGCCGCACTGGCGATGGGCGGCTCGCTGGACGATATCACGCCAGGCATCGAGTTCTTCGCCAAGTTGAAGAAGGCGGGCAACTTCGTGCCCGTGGACAACCTGCCGGCCAACATCTCGCGCGGCACCACTCCGATCGCCTTGAAGTGGGACTACCTGCTCCTCGGCTACGCTCAGCAGTTCAAGGGCAACCCCGAGCTCACGGTCGTCGTGCCCAAGACCGGGGTCATCGGCGGCTACTACTGCCAGGCCATCCCTGTCTACAGCCACCACCCCTACGCCGCACGCCTCTGGCAGGAGTTCCTGTACTCCGACGAGGGCCAGCTGCTGTTCCTCGAGGGCTTCGCCCACCCCATCCGCTATCAGGATCTCGCGCGGCGCGGCAAGATCCCTGCCGCCGTCGCCAAGCAGATGCCTCCGGCCAGCGCCTACGCGCACGCGCAGTTCCCGACGATCGCCCAGACCAACAAGGCGGCCGCTGTCGTGCAGGCGCAGTGGGGAACCAAGGTGGTCGGCGGCTGATGCAGCAGGGCATGGAACGGGTCGAAACCGCCCTCGCCACCCCCCGCGGGGCACCGCTCGGCGGTCGCGTGGGCCCGCTGGCGGAGAGTGCCGTCTGGTTCGTCCCGTTCCTGGCCTTCTCTCTGAGCTTCCTCGTGCTGCCCGCCGCGGGTCTCGTCGCGGGCAGCCTGAGCGGCGCGCACGGTCCCACCCTGCGCTACCTCCTGCAGGTGCTGCAGCCCCAGTACCTCATAGCCTACAAGGCCAGCATCGAGCTGAGCGCGGTGACGGCCGCGCTTGGCGGCATCTTGGGTGTGCTGCTCTCCTGGGCGGTCGTGGCCGGAGGGTTGCCGCGCCTCCTCCGCTCGACCCTGCTCACGTTCTCGGGGGTCGCATCGAACTTCGCCGGTGTGCCGCTCGCCTTCGCGTTCACCTCGACGCTCGGCCCGGTAGGCATGATCACGCTGCTGCTCGACCGATTCGGCTTGAACCTCTACCAGCGCGGGTTCACGCTCTTCGGCTTCACGGGTCTCGTCCTGACCTACCTCTACTTCCAGATCCCGCTGATGGTCCTGCTCATCACGCCGGCGCTCGAGCACGCCGCCCGCTGGTCCGAGGCGGCGGCGAACCTTGGCGCGAGCACCGCCGTCTACTGGTGGCGCATCGGTCTGCCCATCCTGCGCCTGCCGCTCCTCGGAGCCGCCCTGCTGCTGTTCGGCAGCGGCTTCGGAGCGTACGCGACGGCCTACGCCCTGACCTCGGGCATGATCAACCTGGTGCCGATCCTGATTGGCCAGGAGATGAGCGGCAACGTGGTGTACAGTCCCGCCCTGGGCGATGCCCTGGCGGTCGGCATGATCGTCGTGATGGCGGTGGTCTTCCTCGGTCTGCGGCTCGTGCAGAGGGGGACGCGCACGTGAGCGCCGCCCGCCGGCACCGTCTGGCGCCTTGGCTGATCGTCGCCCTCGCCGCGCTCTATTTCGTCGTCCCGCTCGTCGCGACGGCGCAGTTCAGCCTGGCGGGCGCGCGCGGCGGCGTCTCCTTCCAGGCGTTCGCCGCCGTGCTCGAGGATCCGAACTTCTGGCTGAGCCTGCGCTTCTCGGTGCTCGTGGCCCTGGCCGCCGTGCTGATCGGCTTCGCGCTCGTGGTGCCGGCGGCCTACTGGGCGCATCTGCGCGTGCCGAGGATGCGCCAGTGGGTCGAGCTCATCAGCATCCTGCCGTTCGTGGTGCCTCCGATCGTGCTGGTGTTCGGCATCGTCCGGCTGTACGGCGGCGGCGTCGGACCTCTCGCCTCGCCCCTCGTCATGCTGCTTGCGGCCTACGGAGTGATCGCCCTGCCCTACCTCTTCCGCTCGGTCGACAACGGGCTGCGCTCCATGGACGTGCCCCGCCTCACGGAGGCCGCCCTGAGCCTCGGCGCCGGCTGGGGGCTGGTGCTGTGGCGCGTGATCCTGCCGAATCTGCGCGGTGCCCTGCTCGGCGGCAGCTTCCTCGTGCTCGCGCTGGTCATGGGAGAGTACGCGATCGCGAGCATGCTGGGTTTCAACAGCTTCGGCGTCTACATGCTGCTCACCGGCGAGAACGAGGCACAGCAGGCGGCCGCGCTCGCCATGATCGCTCTCGGGCTCGTCTGGCTGCTCATCGGCCTGCTGCAGCTTCTCGGCCGCGGCGACATCGCGGCCAACTCCGGCGCGCGCTAGAAGGTCCAGAGAAGGGACGGATCGCTATGGATCTCCTGAGCCCCGTGCATCTCGCGATCATCCTCGTCATCGCGCTGCTCATCTTCGGACCGAAGCGTCTGCCGGAGCTCGGCCACGGTCTCGGCAAGACGATCCAGGACTTCCGCAAGGCGATGCAGGACAACGCTGAGGGCCTGCCGGGCGGCACCCCGCGGCAGAGCGAAGAGCACGACTGACGGAGGAAGGACGAGCCGGTCCCGTCCAGGACGGGGCCGGCTCGTCCTTTGCAGTGGCCGCGCAGGTCAGCCCCGGAGCATCTGGCTCAGCGTCACCGGCCGGAGCTTCAGCCTTCCGGCGATGTCGAGGGCCTGCGCGAGGCGTCTGAGACCTTCGGGATCGTCGCGCAGGGCGATGATGTCGCCCGGGTGCAGCCTGCGCGGCCAGACGTGGACCGTCTCGTCCGTCCCGCCGACATTCCACAGGGCGAGACGTTCACCTTCCTGCTTGGCCACGCGCTGCAGCGTGCGGTCGGCGCGGCCGAAGGGCGGGCGCAGGAAGCGCGGGCCGCTGCCGAGGGCGTCCGCGATCAGCCGGTCTGTGCGGGATACCTCGCTCGACACCCGTCCGCGCGGCAGGCCCTGCAAGGAGAGGTGGTGATAGCCGTGGTTGCCGACCTCGCAGCGGGCGGCCTGGATCTCGAGCAGCATCTGCGGATCATCCGCGATGGCCGTGCCGCTGACGAAGAACGTTGCCTGGGCGCCGCGGCTGCGCAGGAGCCGCAGCATCTGCGGCACCACCTGGCCGTCGGGGCCGTCGTTGATGGTGATGGCGATGACGGGCCGTTTGGTCGCGACGTGGGTCAGGACGTCCGCGGGCCGCGCTCCCTGCGGCAGCAGCGTGGACCAGAGCGCGAGCGGCCAGAGAAGATGCATGGCGGTTCCCTCCCCGGCTAGCATCTCCCGGATCGGCCGACCAAACGGTGCGGCAGGTTCGCCAGAGTGCGGACCGGACGCGCATGCGGCCGATCACCGGGCAAGATGCGGCCGACGCCTCTTGGCCGATCACCGGCCCGCATCGCCCGAGCTGCGGCGCGGAGGTCGTCCGGACCTTCCGCCCGGCAGGAAGCTCCGCTTCGCCGCAGGCTTTGCTGGCCGCACACCCTTAGGGCCAGAGCCGCCCCGTCCGCCGGATACGGGATGGCGGGTACGGCTTAGGGAACCTCCCCGACGCACACGCTACCAGCGATCATGTACGTCAGGAGGATCTGCCGTGCTGCCCTGCCTCGCATTTGTCCCTTTGCCCGCCGTGACTCTCGCCGTGCCCATGGAGCCGCGTCCGAAGGAGCCGGTGCGTCTCGTCATCGACGCAGACCGCCGCACCCTCAGCGTCTACTCGGGCCAGAGCCTCTTCCGGAGGTTCCCCGTCGCTGTCGGCAAGCCGTCCACCCCGACGCCGCTCGGCAGCTGGCAGATCTCCGAGAAGGCCATCTGGGGCGGCGCCTTCGGCACGCGCTGGATGCGCCTCTCGATCCCCTACGGCATCTACGGCGTGCACGGCACGCAGAATCCCGCCTCGATCGGCCACCTCGCATCGCACGGCTGCGTGCGCATGTACAACCGCGACGTCGAGCAGGTCTACGCCTGGGTGCAGGAAGGCACGCCCGTCGACGTCGTCGGCATCCCGCCGCGCCGCACCATCGTGGAGGGATCCCGCGGCGGCGAGGTGACCGACGTCCAGCGGGCGCTCAAGGCGCGCGGCCTGTACGACGGCCCTGTCTCCGGGGTCTTCACCGCCCCCCTCACAGCGGCGGTGGTGCGTTTCCAGGAGCGTCACGGCCTCAGGTCGGATGGCGTCGTCCGCCGCTCCACCTACGAGGCGCTCGGGCTCTACCCGCCAAGGCGCGTCGACCCGCCTTGGCTCGAGAAGGCGTCGCGCGTCCCTCAGAAGGCGGGCGCCATGCAAGCTGCGCCTGGCGCCGTGAAGACGCCCGTTCCGCAACGCGCGCCTTGTGCAAGCCTCTAGGCGTCCCTGGGCCCTCCCGCCCGCGACCGGCCAGGATCGCGCCAGAGCTCCTGCAGGAGCTCCGCCTCCCGCCGGCCGATCTCCCTGTCTCTCAAGTTCTCGGCTGCCGCGAGCCGCAGGCCGTATAGCGGCAGGCGGGTGCGGTCCAGCACACCCTCGCGCCCGTAGAGGCCGGCAAACGCCGCGAGGCGCCTGCCGCCGCCCGCGAGCACCAGGACGTCCGCAGCATCCGGTCCGTACCGCGCCAGGGCCGCGCGCCACACCGGTCGGGCAGGGGTGGCCGAGACCTCTTCCCGCAGCCTGAGCGCCGCCTCGGCGATCCTGCGCTGCTCGCGCGGCCACGCGAACTTGGCCCAGGCGCGCGCAGCCTCCGCGGCATCGCCGCGGGTCCAGCCGACGAGGCGCGGCAGGAGACCCGCGATCGGTCGCGTCGGCCTGAGCGACGGCAGTACCGTGCCAAGCACGCCGTCCTCCGCGGCCCAGCGCAGCGGCAGGTAGCCGCGCGGCGCGCGGATCAGGCGCCAGAGCTCCCCGCCCACGCGTTCGACCGATACCTCGACGAGAGCGGGCGCGAGCTGCCGCGCCGCCGCTCGCAGGCCGGGGTCGAGACGCCAGCCAAGTTCCGCGGCCAGCCGGTAGGCGCGCAGGATGCGCAAAAGGTCCTCCCTCAGCCGATCTTGGGCGGATCCCACCGTGCGCAGGAGGCCGCGGCGGAGGTCGCCGAGGCCCGCCGAAGGATCGTGGAGTTGTCCCGCGAGGTCGAGCGCGATGGCATTCGCCGTGAAGTCGCGGCGCAGGAGGTCGTCCTCGAGCGACGCACCGAAGCGGACGACGTCCGGATGACGCTGGTCGCGGTAGCTGCCCTCGCTGCGCAGCGCGACCACCTCCAGGTCGCCACCCGGCCCGTGCAGCACGCCGAAGGCATCCAGGGCGCCTGCCGGCCAGCCGAGGATCTCCCCCGCCCGCTCTGCTCTGAGGGCTGTCGCCAGGTCGTAATCGTGCGGCGTGCGGCCGAGCAGCAAGTCGCGCAAGGCGCCTCCGACGAGGTACGTGTCCCCTTCGCGCGCAAGGGCCCGCCAGGCCACGCGTACCGCATCGGGCAGCTGGCCGAGAAGGTCCTGCTTCAGGCGCCGCGCAGCCATCGCAAAAGCTCCGACGCGGAAGGCGCGACCGCCTCGACGCCCAGGTCTTGGAATACGTCAGCGGCCAGCTCGCCGAGCGCGCCGCCCTCGATGCCGCAGAAGTCGTAGCGGCGCGAGGAGTCGATCCCGCGCGCGTTCTCCACGGCGCGGAAGTCGTCGACGTTGTCGCCGATCATCAGCACGTGCGCGGCGCCCGCCACCTCTCCAAGGTACCGCAGCCCGCGCCCGTCGGGCTTGCGGTAAGGGCCGTCGCCCGTCAGGCAGAAGTTCTCCGGGAAATGCACGCCGAAGCCGAAGCGCGCGAAGGTCGGCCGGAGCTCACCGAGCGTGCGTCCCGTATAGACGGCCTTGGGCACCCGCAGCAGCAGCAGCTCGGCCGCTTCGACGAGCCGTCTCTCCTGCCGCCAGAGTCCCTCCTGGGGCTCCGCGAGCGACGGTGCGAAGCCGTACATCTCCTCGACCTGCGCGGTGCCGGCATAGATCTCGCAGAACGCCTTCAGCACCACCTCGCGCGGCGGGTCCTGCACGAGGGCTCCCGCCTCGACGGCGCCGGCCACGCCACCGCCTCGGCTCTTCGCGGAGCGCGCAAGCTGCCTCAGGTCCTGCCGCCGCCCGCCGGCCTGTGCCCAGATCGCCACCGCGGCGACGTCCCACTCGTCGTTGAAGCCGCCCGCGACGCGCAGCGCGGCCATCTCGTCGTCGCTCAGCCAGCCGCCGTCGCGGGGTCCGAGGACGCGTTCGACGGTGCGGCGGGCGGCGGCGTTGTACGAATCCCTTGCGTCGACGAGCACGCCGTCGACGTCGAAGACGACGAGATCGATCGCGTCCACGCCATTCGCCTCCGACAAAAAGGCCCCGCCTGCGGCGGGGCCCCTCATTAGCGCTTCGAGAACTGCGGCCGCTTGCGCGCCGCCTTGAGACCGTACTTCTTGCGCTCCTTCATGCGCGGGTCGCGACGCAGGAAGCCCATCCGCTTCAGTGGCACCCGGTACTCCGGGTCCACCGTCAGAAGGGCCCGCGCGAGACCGTGACGCACGGCGCCGGCCTGCCCGGCCACACCGCCGCCCTCGACGCGGCAGATCACGTCGTAACGGCCTTCCGCCGAGACGGTGCGCAGCGGTGCCATGACCAGCATCTGCAGGGTGCTGACCGGAAAGTACTCCTCGACCGGCCGGCCGTTGACGATGAACTTGCCGCTGCCTGCCACGAGGCGCACGCGCGCTGTGGCGCTCTTGCGCCGGCCTGTGCCGTAAAGCTGTACCGCCATCAGGACTTCGTACCTCCCAGCTTGAGCTCGGTGGGCTGCTGCGCCTCGTGCGGGTGCGCCGGTCCGCTGTACACCTTGAGCTTGCGGAAGAGATCGCGCCCGAGGCGGTTCTTGGGCAGCATGCCACGCACCGCCTTCTCGATCACGCGCTCCGGGTGACGCTCCTGCATGTGGCGCAGGCTCGTCTCGCGGATGCCGCCGGGATAGCCGGTGTGGTGGTAGTACGTCTTGTCCTCGTACTTGTTGCCGGTGACGCGCACCTTCTCGGCGTTGATCACGATCACGTAGTCGCCGTTGTCGATCGACGGCGTGTAGGTCGGCAGGTGCTTGCCGCGGAGCACCGCGGCCACCTCCGTCGCCAGGCGGCCCAGAACCATTCCATCCGCGTCCACGATGTGCCAGCGCGGGATGACATCCTCGCGCCTCGTCATTAGCGTGCGCTGCAAAGCGGGCAAGCCTCCCCGAAACGTACCATCCCCAGGATGGCGCATAATGTAATGGTAGTCATCGCACGTAGCGGCTGTCAAGCGGATTCGGCGGTCCATAGGCGATGCCGACGAGACTGAGTCCGTGCGCAGGGGCCAGGGGGAGTCCCTGCTTGGGCGGTCCGGCCGCGAGCACCTGCGCGAGATGTTCGACGCCTGCGCGTCCCTGTCCCACCTCGAGCAGCGCGCCGGCGATGTGGCGAGCCATGTGGTAGAGGAAGCCGTCCGCCGTAAGTCGCATCTCGATGCCCCTCTCCACCTCGGCCACCTCCGCCGCGCGCAGGCAGCGCACCGTGCTGCGCCGCGGGCTGCCCGCCCCCCCGAACGCCGCGAAGTCGTGGCGCCCGAGGATCATGGAGAGCGCGAGACGCATCGCCTGGGCGTCGAGCGGTCCCGGACGGTGCAGCGCGATGCGCCGCAGGCGCGGGTCCGGCACGTCGCCAAGGTCCAGCCGGTAGACGTAGGTCTTTTCGATCACGCCCTGGAGCGGCCAAAACTCCGCCCCCGGCAGATCGCAGAGGCGCACCCGCACATCCTCCGGCAGGAAGTGGTTCAGGGCCGCCCGGTAACGCGCTGGCTCGAGGTCGCGTTCCGTGCGGGCCCATGCGACCTGGCCCAGCGCGTGCACCCCCTGGTCGGTGCGCGAGGCCCCCAGCACGCGTACGGCGTGGCCCTCAAGCGCCGCCACGGCGGCCTCCATCACGGACTGCACCGTGGGCTGCGCGGCCTGGAGCTGCCAGCCGCAGTAGCGCGTGCCCTCGTAGGCGACCACGAACCTCATCTGAGCCACCACGGCAGGGCCAGGACGGCCGTCGCGAGCGGCAGCCAGCCAAGGGCCAGTCCCCGCCAGTCGATGCGCGGCGGCGCGTGGGGCGGCCCGAATCCTCGCATCACGAGCGCCTCGCCGAGCGCGCCCGCCGTGCGCATGCTCTGTGCGACCCATGCGCCGGCGAGGGCGGTCCACTGCCCGGGGCCAGGGCGAACCGCGAGGAAGCGGCGGCCGAGCCAGACTCTGCGGGCGCTGACGGCCGTTTCCGGGATCATGCGCAGCGTGATGAACGTCATCACCTCGAGATCGCGGCCAGCGATGCCGAAGGGCCGCAGCAGCCGGCCGAGCCGGCCGAAGGTGCGAGCGATCCCGATCGGCCCGACGATGCCGAGCACGACCTGCCCTTCGCAGAGCACCGCCCACAGCCTGAGGACCGTGGACGCCGCTGCCTCCAGGCGGAGCGGCAGGCCGCCCGGGGCAAAGAGGTGCCCGAGCAGCGCGAGCACGCCGAGTCCGGCCATCGCCGCCCACGGCACGCGCCGCAGTCCCTCGCGCCGCACGAGGTAGGCGAAGGCCAGCGACAACGCGAGCAGGGAGGGCCAGATTGCCGGATCGAGCCATGTCACGAGGACCCAGGCGACCAGCACGATCACCTCTGCCTCCGCCTCGCGCGCCATGCCGCCACCTCCCTCGCGAGTGTCCCTGGCCCGGCCGCCAGCCCGAGCGTCCAGGCGATGTCCGAAGCCCCGTCGGGAGGCCAGCGCACCTGCCTCTGCCGATCGGCGCCGAGCGTACCGCCCGGCCATGGCCGGCCCTCACCCGGCACCGCCAGGAGGGCCGTGCAGTACCTCGCCTCGGCTGGCGAGCCCAGGCTCAGCACCACGGCGCCGGGATGGGCCGCTGCCGCCTGCCAGAACATCGCCTGACCGTCGGGATCGAGGCCCGCCGTGGGACGGTCGAACAGCAGCAGCGGCCGTCCGCTGCCGAAGACGGCCGCAAGGGCCAGACGCCGTCGCTCGCCGCTCGAGAGCTCCTGCGGCGGGCGGTCGAGGAGATGGGCCGCGCCGAGGCGCCGGGCGAACGCCTCGCCGCCAGGCCCGACCGCCTCGGCCGCCGTGCGGCCGAACAGGACCTGCTCGACCTCCTCCGGCGCGTAGGCGACGTCCGACGCCTTGGCGTCCCGCCCTGCGATCCGGATCCGCCCCTTGTGGCGGCGCGCCCCCGCGAGGGCCTCGAGCAGCCTGGTCGCGGCGGCGCCGTGCACGCCGAGCAGCCCCAGCACGGATCTCCCTTGCAGCGAGACGCGGTACGGCCCCGCGTCGCCGACCGCGAACTCCCGGAGCTCGATCACGGTGGCCAGATCTCCCGCAGGGCCTCGTCGACGCCCAAGGCGCCAAAGGCGGACCAGATCGACGGCTCTGCGAGCACCCGGTCGCGGACCGCCTGCCCGAGGCTGTCGGCCCGAATCTCGCCGTCTTGCGCGCGGTAGGTGCGGTCCGCCATGCGGGCGAGCTCAGGATCGTGGGTCGCGACGACGACGATGCGCCCCGCGGCCCGCAGCCGCATCAAGGACCGGCGCAGCACGGCCTGCGCGCGCGGCGCGAGCCTTGCCGTCGGCTCGTCGAGCACGAAGCAGAGGGCTTTGGTCGCCGTGAGACCGCACAGCGCCCTGTACGTCCCCTCCGCCGCATCGGCCAAGTCCTCGCGCGGCAGGTCGAGGAGGGCCTCGATCTCGTGCAGGGCCTGGGCGGGATCCTCGGGCCGGCCCTGCAGGCTGAGCGTCAGGGACACCTCAAGCAGGCGACGCGCCCCGAGGACGGCATCCTCGGCGCGCGCCGGCAGATAGGCGACCTGGGGCGGCAGGCAGGGTCCTCCGGCAAGGCGGATCTCGCCGGCCTCCGGGCGCAGGATCCCCACCAACGCCAGGAGGAGCGTGGACTTGCCGGAGCCGTTCTGGCCTGCGACCGCGACCATCTCGCCCGGGGCGGCACGAAAGTTCCGTACGGCCAGGCGGAAGGCGCCGCGGCGCAGGGCAACGGCCTCGGCCTCGAGCATCAGACGAGCTCGAGCACCGCCATGGGAGCTGCGTCGCCGCGGCGGGGACCGATCCGCACGACGCGCGTGTAGCCGCCCTGGCGCTCCTTGTACTTGGGTGCGATGTTCGTGAACAGCTTGCGCACCACGTCCTCGTCGAGGATGTAGGCGGCGGCTGCGCGACGGTTCGGAACCGTGTCCTCGCGCGCCATGGTGATGAGCTGCTCCACGAGGGCCGAGACCTCCTTGGCCTTGGCCTCCGTGGTGACGAACCGCTCGTCGTGCAGGAACGAGGTGACCTGATTGCGGAGCAGCATCTTGCGCACGTCCGAGCGGCGGCCTAGCTTGCGCATGGGCACGGGTATCCCTCCCTTCGTGTCTGTCTCAGTCTTCCGACTTGGCCAGGCTGAGGCCGGCGTCCGCCAGCTTCTGCTTGACTTCCTCGAGCGACTTCTTGCCGAGGTTCCTGACCTTCATCATCTCTTCGTCGGTGCGGGAGACGAGCTCCGCGACGGTGTTGATGCCGGCGCGCTTGAGGCAGTTGAAGGAGCGCACCGAGAGCTCGAGCTCCTCGATCGGCATCTCGCGCAGCCGGTCCCGCTTGTCGCCGGGCACGTCCTGGGCCACTGCGGGCCGGTGCGCGTCGACGGACAGTCCGGTGAAGAGCGAGAGGTGGTCTTCGAGGATGCGCGCCGACTCGACGAGCGCCTCGTCGGGGCGGATGCCACCGTTGGTCCAGATCTCGAGCGTCAGCTTGTCGTAGTCGGTGATCTGACCGACGCGGGTGTCCTCGATGGTGTAGTTGACGCGGCGGATCGGCGAGAACATCGCGTCCATCGCGATCACGCCGATCGGCTGGTCCGGTCGCTTGTTGCGGTCGGCCGAGACGTAGCCGCGGTTCTTCTCGATCGTCAGGTCCATCACGAACTCGGCGCCCTTGTCCAGGGTGCAGAGCACGAGGTCGGGGTTCAAGACCTCGATCTCGGGGTCCTGGATGGCCTCACCGGCCGTCAGCGGCCCTTCCCTGCGCATCTCGACGCGCAGGCCCTTCGGACCGTCGCCGTGCATCTTGAGGGCCAGGGTCTTGAGGTTGAGGACGATGTCCGTGACATCCTCGCGCACACCCGGGACGGTCGAGAACTCGTGCAGCACTCCCTGGATACGCACCGACGTGACCGCCGCTCCCGTGAGCGAGGAGAGCAGGATGCGCCGAAGGCCATTCGCCAGCGTGATGCCGAAGCCGCGCTCCAGCGGCTCGACGACGAAGCGTCCATAGCCCACGCCTTCCTGCAGCTCGAGGCACTCGATCTGAGGCGTCTGAAACTCGTTCACGTACTGTCCTCCCCTGCTCAGCGGGAGTAGAGCTCGACGATGAGGTGCTCCTCCACTGGCACGTCCACGTCCTGCCGCTCGGGCAGGCGGACGACACGTCCCTTGTACTGGTCGCGCTGCACCTCGACCCACTCCGGCATCATACGGCCGTGGCCGCGCTCGACGATCTCCTTGATCGAGGCCATCTCGCGCGAGCGCGCCCGCACCTCGATCTCATCGCCCTGACGGACGATGAACGACGGTACCGAGACCTTGCGTCCGTTGACGCTGAAGTGGCCGTGCCGCACCAACTGGCGGGCCTGTGGCCGCGAAAGGGCGAAGCCCATGCGGAAGACGACGTTGTCGAGGCGGCGCTCGAGGAGCGACAGCATGACGTCGCCGGTCGGCTGCTGGCTGCGCTGCGCGCGGTCCACGTAGCGGCGGAACTGCGTCTCCATGACGCCGTAGAAGCGGCGCACCTTCTGCTTCTCGCGCAGCTGCAGGCCGTACTCGGACGCCTTGCGGCGTCCCAGGCCGTGCTGGCCGGGCGGCTGGTTGCGCTGCTTCTTCACGATCGGGCACTTGTCGGAGAAGCAGCGGTCACCCTTGAGGAACAGCTTCATGCCCTCGCGCCGGCACAGCCGGCAGGTGGGACCAGTGTTACGGGCCATCTTTGCTGCGATCCCTCCCCTTCTATACAGTCTCTAGACGCGCCGGCGCTTGGGCGGCCGGCAGCCGTTGTGCGGAATCGGCGTGACATCCTTGATCGCCGAGACTTCGAGGCCTGCCGTCTGCAGGCTGCGGATGGCCGCCTCGCGTCCCGAACCCGGGCCCTTGACGAACACCTCGACCTCGCGCACGCCGTGCTCCATGGCGGCCTTGGCCGCGGTTTCGGCCGCCATCTGCGCCGCGAACGGCGTGGACTTGCGCGAGCCCTTGAAGCCCTGGGTGCCGGCGGTCGCCCAGGAGAGCGTGCCCCCCTGGGGGTCCGTGATCGTGACGATCGTGTTGTTGAAGGTGCTGCGGATATGGGCGACGGCACGCTCGACGTGCTTGCGCTCGCGTCGGCGCGGCCGGGCCGCGGAGCTCGACTTCTTGGTGGGCAAGATCCTGCCTCCTTACTTCTTGCGCCGCACGCCGACGGTGCGGGCCGGTCCCTTGCGCGTGCGCGCGTTGGTCTGCGTGCGCTGGCCGCGTACAGGCAGGCCCCTGCGGTGCCTGAGGCCGCGGTAGGATCCGATCTCGATCAGGCGCTTGATGTTCAGTTGCACCTCACGCTGCAGCTCGCCCTCGACACGGTACTGCTTCTCGATCACGTCGCGCAGGCGCGACACCTCGTCCTCGGAGAGGTCGCGAACGCGCGTGTCGGGATTGACGCCGGTCTCCTTGAGGATGCGGCGCCCGAGACTCCACCCGATGCCGTAGATATACGGCAGGGCAGCTTCGACGCGCTTGTCGCGCGGCAGGTCTACGCCAGCGATTCTCGCCAAGTGTGCTCCCTCCTAGCCTTGCCTCTGCTTGTGCTTCGGGTTCTCGCAGATCACCATCACGACGCCGTGCCGTCTAATGATCTTACACTTCTCGCACATGACTTTCACGGAAGGTCGCACCTTCATGGGATCCCTCCTACTTCAGCCGGTAGGTGATCCGGCCACGGGTTAGGTCGTAGGGCGACAACTCGATCGTCACGCGGTCTCCCGGCAGGATGCGTATGAAGTGCATGCGCAGCTTGCCGGAAACGTGCGCCAAAACTTTGTGTCCGTTCTCGAGCTCCACCCGGAACATCGCGTTCGGCAGGGGCTCGATCACCTTGCCCTCCACTTCGATGGCATCATCCCTCGGCATCCGCATCGCCTCCTTCCTGCACGTCTTTGAGCCACTTGCGCACCTCGTCGTCACCCGGGATCGGGCCCTGCCTCAGCCGCTCGCGCTCCGGCTCCCCGAGCCGGCCGCATGCGGCGACATGCCGTGGATTCTTGGCCTTCGGTCTCGCGACGGGCCTCAGGTCGCCGTCGGCCACGAGCACGCGGCCCAGGCTCTCTCCGACCACCAGGAAGCACCGTCCCTGGTCCCGCCCTCGTAGGCTGCGCACCACGTCACCGATCTCCATGGTCCTCTTGCCTCATGGTGCCGTCAGGATCTCTGGCGGGTCGCCGACAGCCACCGTGTGCTCGAAGTGGGCGGACGGCAGCCCGTCCGTCGTCTCGACCGTCCAGCCGTCGTCACGCACCGCGACGTCGGCTCCGCCCTGGTTGATCATCGGCTCGATCGCCAGGACCATGCCCCGCCGCAGCAGCACGCCGCGGCCCGCGGGCCCGTGGTTCGGGATCTGCGGGTCCTCGTGCATCTCCCGCCCGATGCCGTGCCCGACATAGTCCACGACGACGGAGAAGCCATGACCCTCGGCCACCTCCTGCACGGCGTGCGAGACGTCGCTCAGGTGCCGGCCGGGCCTCGCCTGCTCGATGCCGGCGAGGAGCGCCTGCTTCGTGACCTCGAGGAGCTCCCTGGTCCGCTCGGGGATCCTGCCGACCGCCACCGTCACGGCCGTGTCGCCGTGGTAGCCGTCGAGCAGCGCCCCGAGGTCGAGGGAGATGATGTCGCCCTCGCGCAGCGTCTGCTTGCCCGGGATGCCGTGCACGACGACGCCGTTCACGGAGGTGCAGATGCTGGCGGGATAGCCCTGGTAGCCGAGGAAGGAGGGGATGCCGCCGCGCTCCTCGATGAAGCGCCGCGCGGCGTGATCGAGCTCGCGCGTCGTGACGCCCGGCCGCACGAGCCCTGCGACGTAGTCGCGGGCCTGTGCCGTGAGCGCCCCGGCCTTGCGCATCTTCTCGATCTCCTGCTCCGACTTGAGAATGATCAATCGCGCAGCGCCGCCCGCAGGCGCGCTGTCACCTCCTCGACCTTGCCGACGCCGTCGACGGAGCGCAGGATACCGCACTCCTGGTAGTAGGCCCTGAGGGGCTCGGTGCTGCGCCGGTAGACCTCGAGCCGCGAGAGCACCGTCTCGGGCCGGTCGTCCGTGCGCGTCACGAGTTCGGCGCCGCAGTTCCCGCAGCGCCCGTCCGCCGGCGGCGGATCGTTCTCCATGTGGTAGCTGCGCCCGCAGTTCGGGCAGGTGCGCCGGCCGGAGAGCCGCCGCACGATCGAGGCCTCGGGCACCTCCAGCAGCAGCACCGCCTCAAGCGGCATGCCGAGCGCCTGCAGCAGGCGGTCCAGTGCCTCCGCCTGCGGCACCGTGCGGGGGAAGCCGTCGAGGAGGAAGCCCGGCTTCGCGTCCTCCTGGCGAAGCCGCTCCTCGATGATGCCGATCATGACCTCGTCCGGCACGAGCTCGCCCTTGTCCATGTAGGACTGGGCCGCCCGGCCGAGCGCCGTGCCTTCCTCGCGCGCGCGGCGGAGGATGTCGCCTGTGGCGACCTGCGGCACCCTGGCGCCCTGCGCCAGCACCTGCGCCTGGGTTCCCTTGCCCGCACCCGGCGGGCCCATCAGGACAGCGCGCATCCGCATCCCCTCCCCTACGACTTGAGGAAGCCCTGGTAGTTGCGCATCACGAGCTGCGCCTGGATCTGCTTCATGGTGTCGAGAGCGACGCCGACGACGATCAGGAGGGCGGTGCCGCCGAAGTAGACCTGGATGTTCGTCACCTTGACGACCAGGAACGGCAGGATGGCGACGAGCCCGAGGAAGATGGCGCCGAGCACCGTGATTCTGGTCGAGACGCGCTCGAGGTACTGCGCCGTCGGGTGGCCGGGCCGGATGCCCGGGATGAAGCCGCCGAGCTTGCGGATGTTGTCCGCCACGTCATGCGGCTTGAACACGACGCCGGTGTAGAAGAACGTGAACGCCACGACCAGCACGAACTCCACGACGACCATCGGCCAGTTGTTCATCGACAGGATCTGGGCGACCGTCGACAGCTTGGGGAAGAACGATGCCAGGGTCTGCGGCAGGAACAGGAGCGACACCGCGAAGATCAGCGGGATGACGCCGGATGCGTTGACCTTGATGGGGATGTGCGAGGTGGCTCCCTGGTACATGCGCCGGCCGACGAGTCGCTTGGCGTACTGCACCGGAATCCGCCGCTCCGCCTCCTGCATCACGACGACCACCGCGATCACGAGGGCCGCCAGCACCAGCAGCACGAGCATCTCCACGGGCGAGATGGTGCCTGCCTGCAGGTACTGGATGCCGGCCGAGATGCCGGACGGCATCCGCGACACGATGCCGATGAAGATGATGAGCGATGCGCCGTTGCCGATGCCGAACTCGGTGATCATCTCGCCGATCCACATCAGGAAGACGGATCCCGCGGCGAGGATCAGCGTGATGAGCAGGATCGAGCCGATACCCGGGTTTGCGACGACCCCCGCCAGGCGGTTCAGCGTCACCGTCGTGCCGAACGCCTGGATGACGGCCAGGATCACCGTAAGGTAGCGCGTCCACTCGTTGATCTTCTTCTGGCCGTCCGCGCCCTCTTTCTGCAGCTCCTCGACGCGCGGGATCACGACCGTGAGGAGCTGCATGATGATCGAGGCGTTGATGTACGGCACGATGCTCATCGCGAAGATCGAGAACGTGAAGAACGCGCCGCCCGAGAACAGGTTCAAGAGGCCGAAGAGCGTGACCTCGTTCGACTTGACGAAGGTCTGCAGCGCGGCCGCGTCCACGCCTGGCACGGGGATGTACACGCCCAGGCGGAACACCGCGAACATCAGGAGCGTGAAGAGGATCCTGCGACGAAGATCTCCCGCCCGTGCGATGTTCTCCATGTTCTGAAACATCAGAGTACCTCGGCCTTGCCGCCCAGAGCTTCGATCTTCTCCTTGGCCGCCTGGCTGAACGCGTGTGCCTGCACGGTGATGGCCTGCGTGAGCTCGCCGCGCCCGAGCACCTTGACCCGGCCGTCGATGCGCCGGAGGATGCCCTCGCGCAGCAGGTACTCCGGGTTCACGACGGTACCCGCCGGCACGTCCTCGAGACGCTCCAGGTTCAGGAGCGTGTATACGGTGCGCTCCGGATTGCGAAAGCCCCGCTTCGGCAGCCTGCGCTGGAGCGGCAGCTGACCGCCCTCGAAGCCGGGACGCACGCCGCCGCCGGCCCGTGCGTTCTGTCCCTTGTGGCCCTTGCCGGAGGTCTTGCCGAGACCTGAGCCGATGCCACGGCCGAGCCGCTTGGGCGCTGTGCGTGCCCCGGGATTCGGCTTCAGATCATCGAGCCGCATCGCCGGATCCCTCCTCGACTTCCTCGACCGTTACCAGGTGCCTGATCTTGTGGAGCATGCCGCGCACGGCCGGGGTGTCCTGCTGCATCACGCTGTGATGCAGCTTGCGGAGCCCCAGGGCCTCGGCGGTCGCCCGCTGGTCGCCGGCGTAGCCGATCGGCGAGCGCGTGAGCGTGATCTTGAGCATCATGTCCTCCTGCTAGAGCGCCTGCGCGGGCTCTTGGGGCTCGTCCTCGGCTCCCGCCTCGGGCTCGGGCGCCGCCACCGGCGCCGCAGCGATCTTGCCGCGCAGACGCATCACGTCCTCGGCCGAACGCAGCTGCCGCAGCCCCTCCATGGTGGCGTAGACGACGTTGTTGGGGTTCGATGTGCCGAGCGACTTCGTGGTGATGTCACGCACGCCGGCGAGCTCCATGATCGCGCGCACCGCGCCGCCAGCGATGACGCCCGTGCCCGCGCGGGCGGGCTTCAGCAGCACCGATCCCGCTCCGAACTGCCCGAGCACCTCATGCGGGATCGTGGTACCCACGCGCGGCACCTTGACGAGGTGCTTCTTGGCGGTCTCGATGCCCTTCTTGATCGCGTCCGGGATCTCTTGCGCCTTGCCTAGGCCCGCCCCGACGCGCCCGTTCTGGTCGCCGACGATCACGACGACGGAGAAGCTGAAGCGGCGGCCGCCCTTGACGACCTTCGCCACGCGGTTGATCGACACGACCTTCTCCTGGAACTCCTGGTCCCGCTCCTGCCGGCGTTCCCTTCCTCTGGCCATACGACGCCTCCCTAGAACCGGAGTCCGGCTTCGCGCGCGCCCTCTGCGAGCGCCGCGACCCGGCCATGGTAGAGATAACCGCCGCGGTCGAAGACGCAAGCCTCGATGCCCTGCGCCTTGGCCCGTTCGGCAAGCAACCGGCCGACCCGCCGCGCCATGTCGACCTTGCCCTCGGCTTCCTGCGCACGCAGTGCGGCGTCAAGCGACGAGACCTGCACCAGGGTGCGCCCCTCGCCGTCGATGATCAGCTGCGCGTAGATGTGCTGCAGCGAGCGGTAGACCGCGAGACGCGGCCGCTCGACCGTTCCGGAGATCCGCTTGCGCACCCGGCGGTGACGCCGCTCGCGCGCGCTGAGTTCCTTAACCATGGGGCCCTCCTACTTCTTGCCGGTCTTGCCGACCTTGCGCCGCACGTGCTCGCCCTGGTAGCGGATTCCCTTGCCCTGGTAGGGCTCGGGGGGACGCACCCTGTGGATGCGCGCCGCGATCTCGCCGACCTGCTCGCGGTCAGCACCCTGGACGATGACGGCGTTCTGGGCCGGGACCTGGAACTCGATGCCCTGGGGCGGCACGATCTCCACCGGGTGGGAGAAGCCGACGGTCAGGACGAGCTTTTCGCCCTGCCGCGATGCGCGGTAGCCGACGCCGACCAGCTCGAGCCTCTTCTCGAAGCCCTTCGTCACGCCCTCGACCATGTTGGCGACGAGCGTGCGCGTCAGGCCGTGCAGCGCTCTGTGCCTCGGGGCGTCGGACGGGCGGGTGACGACGAGCGTCTGGCCTTCGAGGCGAACCGAGATCTCGGCGCTAAGCTCGCGCGAGAGCTCGCCCTTCGGCCCCTTGACGCGCACGGCGTTCCCGTCGATGTCCACCGTCACGCCTGGCGGGACGGGGATGGGCACCTTGCCAATGCGGGACACGTCATCACCTCCCTACCAGATGTAGCAGAGCACCTCGCCGCCGAGTCCGAGGCGCCGGGCCTCCGCGTCGGTGACGATGCCCTTGGACGTCGAGACGACGGCGATGCCGAGACCGCCGAGGACGCGCGGCAGCTGGTCCTTGCGGGCGTAGACCCTGAGACCGGGCCGCGAGATGCGCCGCAGGCCCATGAGGACGCGCTTGCGCTCCGGCCCGTACTTGAGGTGCACCCGCAGGATGCCCTGCGGCCCCTCGTCGATGCGCTCGTAACCCTGGATGAAGCCCTCCTCGCGCAGGATGCGGGCGACCGCCTCCTTGACGCGGGAGGCCGGGATGTCGACCTGCTCGTGGCGCGCGTGCGACGCGTTGCGCACGCGGGTCAGCATGTCGGCGATGGGATCGGTCATGACCATGCTCCGGTCCTCCTTACCAGCTGGCCTTGCGCACGCCGGGGATCTCCCCGCGCAGCGCGTGTTGGCGGAAGCAGTGACGGCAGAGGCCGAAGTGGCGCAGGTAAGCCCTGGGCCGCCCGCACTGGCGGCAGCGGTGGTAGCCGCGTACCTTGAACTTCTGCGGGCCCTGGGACTTTTCGATCAGCGACTTCTTGGCCAATCCTCTTCCCTCCTAGTCGCGGAAAGGCATCCCGAGCAGGCGCAGGAGCTCCTTGGCTTCCTCGTCGCTGCGGGCGCTCGTAACGATCACGATGTCCATGCCCCGGATCTTATCTACCTTGTCGTAGTCGATTTCCGGGAAGATAAGCTGTTCCTTGAGGCCCAGGGCGAAGTTGCCCCGGCCGTCGAAGCCTTTGCCCGAGATGCCGCGGAAGTCGCGGACGCGCGGCAGCGCGACATTCACCAGGCGGTCGAGGAAGTCGTACATGCGCTGTCCGCGCAAGGTCACCTTGGCCCCGATCGACATCCCCTGGCGGATCTTGAACGTGGAGATGGAGCGCTTGGCCTTGGTGACCACGGGGCGCTGCCCCGCAATCTGACCCATCTCGGCGACGGCGGACTCCAGCAGCTTGGGGTTCTGCACTGCATCGCCGACGCCCATGTTGATCACGATCTTCTCCAGCTTGGGCACCTGCATCGGATTGCGGTAGCTAAAGCGCTTCGTCAGCGCCGGAACCGCCTCCTCGAGGTACCGCTCCTTCATCGTCGGCATGGTCTCCTCCTAGCGTGCGAACGGCTCGCCGCAGCTGCGGCAGACGCGCTCGCGGACGTCGCCGTCCATGCGTGTGCCGACGCGGCTCGGCTTGCCGCAGCGGCTGCAGTAGAGCATGACGTTCGAAAGGTCGATCGCCCCTTCTTTCGTCACGATGCCGGCCTGCATCACGGTGCGGCTCGCCTTCTGGTGGCGCTTCTGCTTGTTCACGCCCTCCACGATGACCCGCCCCGTCTTCGGCAGCACCTGCAGCACCTTGCCGCGGTGCCCCTTGTCCTTGCCTGCAATGACTGCCACCTGGTCGCCCTTGCGAATGCGCCCTGGCATCTATAGCACCTCCGGGGCGAGCGAGATGATCTTCATGAACTCACGCTCGCGCAGCTCGCGCGCCACCGGTCCGAAGATGCGGGTGCCGCGCGGCTCGCGCTCATCGCGCAGGATGACCGCCGCGTTGTCGTCGAAACGGATGTGCGAGCCGTCCGGACGCTGCAGGCCGTCCCGCGTCCGCACCACGACCGCCTTCACGACGTCGCCCTTCTTGACGACCCCACCCGGGGCGGCCTGCTTCACCGCGCAGACGATGACATCACCGATGTTCGCGTAGCGCCGCAGCGATCCGCCGAGCACCTTGATGCACTGCAGCTCCTTGGCTCCTGTGTTGTCCGCCACCGTCAGCCGGGTCTGTACCTGGATCACCTCTGCAGACCCTCCTACCGCGCCCGCTCGAGGATCTCCACCACGCGCCAGCGCTTCTCGCGCGAGAGCGGCCGCGTCTCCATGACGCGCACGGTGTCGCCCTGTCTGGCCTGGTTCTCCTCGTCGTGGGCCTTGAGCTTCTTGGTTCGCCGGATACGCCGCCCGTACACCGGGTGGGCCGTGATCTCCTCGATGGCCACGACAACCGTCTTGTCCATCTTGTCCGACACCACCCTGCCGATGCGGGTCTTGCGGTCTGAGCGCTCCTCCACCACTTCGTCCCTCCTAGGCGTCGAGCCCTAGCTCGCGCAGGCGCTGCACGGTCTTGAGCTGCGCGATCGACCGCCGCACCTCGCGGATGCGCATGGGGTTCTCGAGCTGGCCCGTCGCCGCCTGGAAGCGCAGGTTGAAGAGCTCGCCCTTCAGGTCCTTGACCTTCTTGTCGATCTCATCGCTCGAGAGCCGGCTGAGTTCATTCGGCTTCATCCGCCACACCCTCCCCCGGCTGCTGCCGCACCTCGAACCTGGTGCGGATCGGGAGCTTGTGCCCTGCGAGGCGCATCGCCTCGCGCGCCACTTCCTCAGGCACGCCGCTCAGCTCGAAGAGCACGCGGCCGGGCTTCACCACCGCGACCCAGTACTCCGGGGATCCCTTGCCGGAACCCATGCGGGTCTCGGCCGGCTTCTTCGTGTACGGGTGGTCCGGGAAGATCTTGATCCAGACCTTGCCGCCGCGGCGGATGTAGCGCGTCAGCGCGACACGTGCGGCCTCGATCTGCCGGTCGGTGATCCACGCGGACTCCAGCGCCACAAGGCCGTATTCGCCCTCGATGATGCGGTTGCCGCGCGTCGCGTACCCGGCCCTGCGGCCGCGGTGCAGCTTGCGGAACTTGGTGCGCTTGGGCTGCAGCATCTCACTGCCCTCCCTGCGCGGCGCGCGATCCGAAGATCTCGCCCTTGTAGATCCAGACCTTGACGCCGATCTGGCCGTACGTGGTGTGCGCCTCGGCAAAGCCGTAGTCGATGTCGGCCCGCAGCGTGTGCAGAGGGACGGAGCCCTCCCAGTACCACTCGCGGCGGTGCATCTCGGCGCCGCCGAGGCGGCCGGACGTCATCACCTTGATGCCCTTCGCGTTCTGGCGCATCGCCCGCTGCACGGCCTGTTTCATCGCCCGCTTGAAGGCGACGCGCTTCTCGAGCTGCGAGGCGATCGACTCCGCCACCAGCTGGGCGTCGGTGTCGGGATTCTTGATCTCGATGATGTTGATGTGCACCTGCTTGCCCGTGCGCTGCTCGAGCATGCGCCGCAGCCCGTCCACGCCCGCGCCGCCCTTGCCGATCACGATGCCCGGCTTGGCGGTGTGGATGAAGACCTTCAGGCGGTTCGCGGCCCGCTCGATCTCGATGCGGGCGATGCCGGCCTGGAAGTGGGCCTGCTTGATGTGGCGGCGCAGCCAGAGGTCCTCGGCGAGCTGATCGGGGAAGTTCTTCGCGCTCGCGTACCAGCGCGAGTCCCAGTCCTTGATCACGCCGATGCGCATGCCCTTCGGGTGTACCTTCTGACCCACCGTTACACCCCTCTCTCGCGCACGACCACAGTGATGTGGGAGGTGCGCTTCAGGATCGGAAACGACTGCCCTCGATAGCGCGGGTGGGCACGCTTGAACGTCGGTCCCTGGTCGACGTACGCCTCCGCGACGTAGAGGTCCTCGCGCCGCATCTCGTGGTTCTCCGTGGCGTTGGCGGCCGCGGAGCGTACGAGCTTCTCGATCAGGGGCGCGGCGCGCTTCGGCGTGTACTGCAGGATGGCGATCGCCTCCTCCAGGTCCTTGCCGCGGATGGCGTCGACGACGATGCGGCACTTGCGCGGCGCGATGCGCACGTAGCGCAGGACGGCGCGGGCACCGATCTGCTTCTCCATGGTCGCCACCTTACTTGAGCGCCGACGAGCGCTCGGTGTGGTTGCCGTGGCCACGGAAGGTACGGGTCGGGGCGAACTCCCCGAGCCGGTGTCCGACCATGTCCTCGGTGACGTAGACAGGGATGTGCTTGCGGCCGTCGTGAACGGCGATGGTGTGGCCGATCATCTCCGGCGTGATCTGCGCCGCGCGGGCCCAGACCTTGATGATGCGCTTCTGGCCGCTCTCGTTCATGTCCCGGATCTTCTTCACGAGGTGATCCGGCACGTATGGCCCCTTCTTGAGCGAGCGTCCCATCTGGATCGCCTCCTTACTTCTTGCGCCGGGACACGATGTAGCGGTCGGAGTGCTTCTTCTTCTTGCGCGTCTTCTGGCCCATCTTGAGACCCCACGGCGACACCGGCGCCTTGCGGCCGATCGGGCTCTTGCCCTCGCCGCCGCCGTGCGGGTGGTCGACAGGGTTCATGACGACGCCGCGGTTGTGCGGCTTGTGGCCCAGCCAGCGCTTGCGCCCGGCCTTGCCGATCTGCCGGTTCTCGTGGTCGACGTTGCCGACCTGGCCGATCGTCGCGCGGCAGTTCTCGCGCACGTAGCGCTGCTCGCCGGAGGGCAGGCGCAGGAGCGCCATGCCGCTCTCGCGCGCCATCACCTGCGCCGACGTGCCGGCGGAGCGCACCATCTGCGCGCCGCGGCCGGGCGTCAGCTCGATGCAGTGGACCTGCGTGCCGACGGGCATGTGACGGATCTCCATCGCGTTGCCCGGGCGGATGTCGGAGCCCTCGCCGGACTGCAGCACGTCCCCGACCGCGACCCCTGCCGGGGCCAGGATGTACGTCTTCTCGCCGTCGGCGTAGTGCAGGAGCGCGATGTTGGCGGATCGGTTCGGATCGTACTCGATCGCGACGACCTTGGCCGGCACGCCGTCCTTGCGCCGCAGGAAGTCGATCCGGCGCTGCAGGCGCTTGTGTCCCCCGCCGCGGAAGCGCACCGTCATGCGCCCCTGGGCGTTGCGCCCGCCCTTGGTGCCGTGCCCCCGCACGAGCGCCTTCTCGGGCCGGTCCTTGGTGATCTCCGCGAAGCCGGGCAGGGCCACGGCGCGGACGCCGGGGGATGTCGGCTTGAGCTTGCGCACAGCCATTTACTACACCCCCTCGAAGATCTGGATGCTCTGGCCGGGCTTGAGTTGCACGATGGCCTTCTTCCAGTCGCTGCGGTAACCGTGGGTGCTGCCCTGGCGGCGCAGCTTGCCGCGCACGTGCATCGTCTGCACGCTCACGACCTGCACCTTGAAGATCTCCTCCACGGCCCGCTTGATCTCGGGCTTGGTGGCGTGGAGCGCCACGCGGAAGGTGTACTTGCCGAGGGCCATCTGGTCGTTCGACTTCTCGGTGACGATGGGGCGCTCGAGCACCTCGTGCACGTCCATCAGCCGAGCACCTCCTCGAGGCGCGCCAGGGCGTCCCTGGTGCAGATGAGCTTCGGGTACCGCAGCACCTGGTAGGCGCTGAGGTCCTGGGCCACCACGGCCTCCGCCGTGGCGGCGTTGCGCGCGGAAAGCTGGAGCTCGGCGCGGTGCGCCTCGCTGACGAACAGCGCCTGCGGGGCCCCCAGGGCCTTCAGCACGCCGACGAAGACCTTCGTCTTCGGCCCCTCGAGATCCAGGCGGTCCAGCACGACGATGTCTCCCGAGAGCGCACGCGCCGACAGTGCGGCGCGCAGCGCCGCGCGGCGCATCTTGCGCGGCAGCTCCTGACGGTAGCTGCGCGGGTGAGGTCCGAACACGATGCCGCCCTTGCGCCAGAGCGGGCTCCGGATCGAGCCCTGGCGGGCGCGGCCCGTTCCCTTCTGCCGCCACGGCTTGCGGCCGCCGCCTGCGACGACCGCGCGCGTCTTGGTCTCGGACGTGCCCTGCCGCCGGTTCGCAAGCCGGGCGACGACCGCCTGATGGATGAGTCCCTGGTTCACAGGGGCGCCGAAGACGCGCTCAGAGAGCTCGACTTCGCCGACCGCCTCGCCCTGCTGGTTGTAGACGGTGGCCTTCATGCCTTGCGCCCCCCTGACTTGCAGCTCTCGCGGATCTCGACGATCGCGCCGCGCACGCCGGGAACGGCACCCCGCACCAGCAGGATGTTGCGCTCGAGGTCCACGCGCACGACCTCGAGGGCCTGCACGGTGACGCGCGCGTCGCCGAGGTGACCCGGCAGGCGCCGTCCCTTGAAGACCCTGCCGCCGCCGCCCGACATGCGGGACGAGAGCGAACCGGGGCCGCGGTGGTACTTCGAGCCGTGCGCCATCGGTCCGCGGTGGAAATTCCAGCGCTTGATGCCGCCCGCGAAGCCGCGCCCCTTGGAGCGGCCGGCCACATCGACGAGGTCGCCGCTCTGGAAGATATCGACCCGCACCTCACCTGCAGGTGCCTCGTCGCCTTCCGCGAGCCGCATCTCGCGCAGCACCTTGAGCGGTGCCGCCGTCCTGTCCTTGAACTGGCCCATATATGGGCGCGTCGCGCGGCGCGCCCGGTCGAAGCCGAGCACGGCGGCTCGGTAGCCGTCCGTCTCCTGCTCCTTGACGCGCACGACCGGGCAGGGGCCAGCCTCGATCGCCGTGACGGACACGGCGCGGCCGCTTGCGTCGAAGATGCGCGTCATGCCGAGCTTGCGCCCGATGATCCCCTTCACCTCTGCTACCCCCCGGCTAGAGCTTGATTTCGATGTCCACTCCAGCCGGCAGGTCCAGGCGCATCAGCGCATCCACCGTCTTGGGCGTGGCGTCGAGGATGTCGATGAGGCGTTTGTGCGTGCGCATCTCGAACTGCTCGCGGATGTCCTTCTCGCCGTTCGGCGCGGTCAGGACCGTGTAGATGCTCTTCTCGGTCGGCAGCGGGACGGGGCCGGCCACTCCGGCCCCTGTCCTGCGTGCCGTGTCGACGATGCGCTCCGCGGATTGGTCGAGCACCTTGTGATCGAATGCCTTCAAGCGGATGCGGATCTTCTGGGCGGCCACGGCGCGCCTCCTTACTGACTGATCGAGGTGACGACGCCGGCGGCGACGGTGCGGCCGCCTTCGCGGATGGCGAAGCGCAGGCCTTCCTCCATGGCGATCGAGTTGATCAGCTCAATGCTCATCTCGACGTTGTCGCCAGGCATCACCATCTCCACGCCCTCCG
>Ga0080006_1081440_pt1 | contig 92069 bp, 72 predicted proteins | sample RS3BMetagenome_FD_69209 | JGI IMG/M metagenome (GOLD analysis project Ga0080006, IMG submission 69209) | Ferric oxide microbial mat and aquatic microbial communities from Rainbow Spring, Yellowstone National Park, USA - RS3B (SPADES... ... | reverse complement strand
GCGGCTACGATCGTCGCTTTTGCTTCCCGTCAGGTGATGAACACGTCGGTTTTCTTCCGTTGACCGCAAGCATTCATCGAGAATACCCCTATTTGGAGCAGAGCGCATCTACTTTCTTTCAGTGCTTCTCAACCGTCTGAGTACTGTGGTACGACGGACCTGAATCAGAGATGCAGTCCTCCTTGCACTATTCAGGAATCAATATATCCTACATGCATTTCGTCTCCGATCTATTCCATACATTGCGTCGTGATTTCGGTCTCCTGCTATGCACTGCAAAACAGCATTCGATTCCACTTAGCGGGGATGAAACAAAATCGAGTTGGAGTACCACAGGAAATCGGCACGTCTCTGTCTCTGAATCGCCGTGCAACAAAGCCGAAATGCAAACTGCTGCCGATGGTACTGACGTGAACACTCATCCGCCAGCGTTGTGTTTCTGTCGATGGACGCTCGGTGTGATGCGCAACATCTGTTCGAGAAACCGGGCTGACGTCCATCTGCTCAAGGCCAGCTTTCGCGATACCGCCTGGTGCGCACGCCAGCTCCTAGTCGTCCTCCACGGGCACGAGTGACGGCATCCGACCTGGTCTCGTATCCGTAAGAAAAGCCGCTGCGGTCGGGTCATCGACTCGAGAACTTGCGCATCACGAGCGTTTTCAAATCGGGGCATACAACAGCGACGACGACACGCGGTTCACGCGGGAACGCAGAAAAAGGCCCAGGATCTACGAGGACAAGTTTGGTTACTGGAACATGGAGCCAGGACCTGGGACGATGGATGCTTTCCCGATCGCTGATATCAAGGTCGCCATCGGGTATCCGGGGTTCGCATCAACGGTTTGTCGATGAGAGAGACCTCAGGGCGTGTTGAAACAGAACGTCCACATTTCTGTCCTATATGGACATATGCACGCACAGCCATGGAATCGTGTCGTGCACACGCGCAATCCTCGCCCAGATGGACAGGCGATATTCGCAGCAGCCGTGGAGTCCGAGCCTCCACATTTGCTCATCCGATGGAGAGCACCTTTTACAGCTGCCATAGATCCCGTAGATGTCATTTCGATCACGGATGCACGCCCATTGACGCGACGATGGCGACTGCAATCAAAGCGCAACACAAACAGCGCCGATGGACGCGCAACGCACATCCAGAGAACTGCCGTTCACCCCGACGATACCCCGCAACTGTCGTGCAAACGGTTCCACGTCAACGTACCTGCCACTTCTCGGAGACAAACAGAAGTATCATCGATCGAAGCGAGCGCTTCTGATCGCGAACAGCGCCATGTCACCGATACAAGCTTCAACGAGAAGCGCGCACGACCTCTCCCCTCCCGAGATAACCGCACGTTCCGCATCCTATCCAGGCAGCAGGACAGCATCGCTGACAAAAGCGCGCGTTTCACAGGATCGCTGAAGCAACCACCAGCACCAGCACCAGCACCAGCACCACCACCACCACCACCACCACACCAAGCTACGATCTTTACGCCAAAAGGCAGGGAGAGATAAGGAGGCAGGCAGCCACCTCTCAGCTCTGAACGATGACGCCATTGACGCATGCGATGAGGAGAAACATCCAGATTTGGCGCGCTCCGTATGCATGCAAGGCGCTGCGCTCGCATCCGTCTGGGTAGCGTCATGAGAGGAAGCGCGTGTTCGCTGCAGCCCACTCGAACAGCAGCGGATGCGCTTTATAAGCTAGATAGACGAAAACCAACACCCCAATGTAGGCCGGGCGCAGCATCTCTTGTATTGCGACACGTGGCGACTGCTTCCCTTGCAGCATACTCCAGAAGGGCCAGAGGCTTGTTCGCTCAGCAAACGCGTCCCAGGTTGCGGCACCAAATCGTTGACGGAGTCGACGATCACCGTGCCAAGCGGCTATAAAGTGATGGCCGATGAGTGCACAACTAACCGTAATCGCCATCGAACTCCCTATCCAGGCGCCGTGGGCCAGGCACCAGAGGAACTGGCCCCACAGCTGCGGGTGGCGCGTCACACGCATGATACCCTGCTCGAAGAGGCGGACTGTTGGCCGCTTGATTGCGGATACTTGCGCTAGGTCCAGCGTCGCTGGATACAGAAACAGGAAGGATATGGCGCTTACGACCCAGACCATTTCGTGAAAGAAAGGAAAATGTGCGGGGAGGTCCTGTTGCAACCAACTGAAACTGATGCCGTCACGTCGATGAGCTAGGAAGTAGGCCACGGTTACACCAGCTGTTGGTAGGGACATGAACGCGAAGAGCACGCGGTAGAGACGCTCGCCGAGAAGCTCAGCGGCCCTGGGGCGCAATGCAGCACCACCAGAGTGCAGCACAGCGAACACGGTATACAGAACTAGCATTCTTAAGTGCGTGTCGAGGTTGACCTGGTCATGCCAACTCCAGTAGGTCGGCAGTAACCATCCGAGTCCGAAGAAAGCGCAACCCAGCCACAGTGCAACCTGTGACTCGCGTCGACCTCTTGATGTCTGTTGAGCTGCAGCGGTCTCTGCGGAATGCCCCGAGTCGACGTTGCTCATGCGGCACGGGGACCGGCTCAGAGCGAACAAGAAAGCATTCGCTTCGTAGCGCCTGTAGTGATACGATCCTCGTTTTGCTGCTGCAGGTACTGCTGTTATGCCAGCTCGTGGCGCACAGAGGAGCCAGGATCGCCGTCGACTTGCGGTGAGTCCGACTGGAATAAAGCAGAGCGCCTTTGCTGGCATCTGACCGCTGAGGTGTCGCTTCTGAGGACTCGCCCGGAGGCGCTCCAATGCCTGGGCGCTCCGAACACCCCGGCGCTCAAGCGTGAAACCTGCGCGTACGCTAAACCAAGCGCAAAGAGCGGGGCGAGTTCCGGACCATGACGTCGCCAGAGGTATCAAAGTCGGCGCTTCGCCAGGTCTGCGTTTATGCGCATTCATCCTCCGTAGCACACGGCGGTCTTCGGTACTCATATCCGGATTGCAGCAAAGCGAACCTGGAACGCCCAATATACTTCAGTCTTTTCGGTATGAAACCAATGTAGTGCAACCTATTCAGACTTCGATTTATCTGATCACAGGTTATCGGGTCCGATACAAGTGGTTGGAAAGCGAATTTTTCGCAGCGCTCGCACACAACCCGTCGCTCCAAAGCGTTTCTTCACCGTGTTCTGGGCAGTTCGCGCGAGCGCTGCTCGCTCTCCGGGACCCTGACTCGATACCTGCCGTCTCTTGCGCGCTCTGGACGCTTCTTCTCACGAGAAGCACCGCTGAGGCACGCTGTAAAGCGCAACACGCTAGTGCGAAGCGCTGGAACCGTCACTCTCGAAGCGCCTCCTGAGGGGAAACGCTTTTCGATGCGCGTTCCGCGAGCCTCCTTCGAAAAGATAACGCAATCGAACCTATTCTTCTACTACTCGGGTACCTCGGAAAGCACCGTTCGAGTTCGTCTAGTGCTCCCAAACGTTGACCCGAGTCCCGCCTCGGGCTCCGCTCGTGAGGCAGCAGGCAGCAGGCAGTAGCGGGAACGGCGCGACGCGTTTCGCCGCCCTCGCTGTAGCCAGCTTGCGCCATACATGAAGCCGGCATTACCAGTATCCGCTGAAGCGCTTTCTTTCGTTCAAACTTTCAACTTAGCGAATTCTAATATGTTGCTGGGCTTTGTCACCAGCCCGTGGTGTGGCACAAATACTCGCTGGCAAGGCTTTGGACTGCACAAGAGAGCTTGCAGGGCCTCGTCAGCGCACTGCGTTCAGCGGCGTACCGCAAAGCGCGCTCACTGGCGCTGCGTCGATGCGGCTCCGGTCTCTGAGCGTCCTGATCAAGAGTCATCACAACCAATTTCACAGATTATTCGGTTCTATCGTTATCTAGGTTTGGATCCGTTGGCGATGAGCGCAGCCAAAGTGGCTTACCGTCAGGCCGCGACGTGTATGGGGCTTTTGCCCGAGCCGATTCCCTCCTTCAGCGTTGAACGAGAGGATTGCTTCTATGTTCTCTGGGATACGAAGGCAGGCGATATCACAGAGACCGAGTTGGGTGCCTTGCGCTGGCTACTCTCCGAGACCTTTGAGCCGGAGCGCTTCCGAGAGGGTGTACCCTTCTTGAACCAACGCGTACTCGAGTTTGGTCCGCGTCTCAACTTCCAGACAGCGTGGTCGTCGAATGCAGTGAGTATTTGCCAGGCGTGCGGCCTCAGGAACGTGCGAAGAATTGAGCGAAGCCGTCGTTATTTTCTAGAGCCAGAAATACCATCCAATGCACTCGCTGGGGAAGCGCACCAAATCCTCTCGAGCACGCACTTCCAAGACGCGTTATTCGAACGCCTCCACGATCGTATGACCGAGCAGCTCTATAAGGAGCCTCTTCGCTCTCTGGACACACACATGAAACCCGCGGACGTGTATCGCATTCCGCTGCTGCAAGAAGGCGAAGGCGCCTTGCGACGTGCCAGCGAGGAACTCGGTCTCAGCTTCGATGACTGGGACATCCACTACTACGCCCAGATGTTTCGTGAGCTTGGACGGGATCCAACGAATGTAGAGCTTTACGACATTGCCCAGTCCAACTCGGAGCATTCACGACACTGGCTCTTCCGCGGGATCGTGGTGATCGACGGCCACGAAATGCCGTATTCGCTTATGGACTTGGTACGGGAGCCGCTGCGTCGACATCCCGGCAACTCGGTATTGGCCTTTTGCGATAATGCCTCGACCATAAGAGGCCTCGGTCCGGTGCCCGTCCTGATACCGTCCAGACCCGATGCACCATCACCCTATCTTCTACACGACATGGATTACGATGCCTTGATGACGGCGGAAACACACAACTTTCCGTCGGGGGTTGCGCCTTTCGCTGGTGCCGAAACAGGAGCCGGAGGTCGCATTCGTGATACCGCTGCCACTGGGAGAGGCTCCCTGGTTATAGCAGGAACAGCAGGGTACAGCGTGGGAAACCTCCAGATTCCAGGTTATCCGTTGCCTTGGGAAGACGGCTCGTTTGCGTACCCCGAGAACCTGGAATCGCCACTGAACATCTGTATCCAGGCGAGCAACGGAGCCAGCGACTATGGCAACAAGTTCGGCGAGCCGCTCATCCAAGGTTTCTGTCGTTCGTTTGGCCTACGGGTACTGCCCCAGAACCAGCGACGGGAATACGTCAAACCGATCATGTTTAGCGGTGGTGTCGGTATGATGGATCACCAGCACGCCCACAAACAAGCACCAGAGTGCGGCATGCTTGTGGTGAAAGTCGGAGGCCCTGCGTATCGGATCGGCTTGGGAGGTGGCGCTGCCTCCTCGATGCTCCAAGGCGAGAATCAGTCGCACTTGGATTTCGATGCCGTCCAACGTGGTGATGCAGAAATGGAGCAACGAACGTATCGAGTGCTGCGGGCGTGCGTGGAACTCGGACCCAACAACCCGATTGTGAGTTTGCACGATCAAGGTGCCGGTGGTAACTGTAATGTTGTCAAGGAGCTGATCTACCCGCTGGGGGCTCGCATCGATGTCCGACGCGTGATTCTCGGGGATCAGTCGTTGTCGGTGTTGGAAATATGGGTTGCGGAATATCAAGAGCAGTTCGGTTTGTTGCTACGCCCATCATCGCTTCCCTGTTTTGAGAAGCTCTGCGAGCGAGAGAACGTGCCCCTAGCGGTGCTCGGCGAGATAGACGGCAGTGGGCGCATCACGCTCTACGACAGTCTTCGAGACGAAGTGGTGGTCGACCTGGACCTCGAACGCGTTCTCGGCAAGTTGCCTCGCAAAGTGTTTCGCGACTCGCGAGCGTCACGTACCCGTCCGACTCCTCTGGCGTTGCCGTTTCTCAACGCATCGACACTACGGACGGAGTCGCCAGCGGAACTTTTGCGCATACTCGATCGGATGCTGCGTCTCGTGTCGGTCGGGAGCAAGCGATTCCTAACCACCAAAGTGGATCGATCCGTGACCGGTCTGATTGCTCGACAACAAACTGTGGGTCCAGTGCAGCTGCCGCTCGCGGACGTTGCCGTCGTCGCACAGAGTCACTTCAGCACCTACGGAACTGCGATCGCTATCGGGGAGCAATGTGTGAAAGCGCTCATCTCACCGGCAGCGATGGCTCGAATGGCGGTTGCGGAGATGCTCACCAATATGGCTGGAGCGCGGATCAGCGCTTTTACGGATATCAAGTGCGAAGGCAACTGGATGGCCGCGGGCAAGCTACCCGGCGAGCTCGTTGATATGTACGAAGCAGCCGAAGCGCTCAGCGACACGCTCACAACACTCGGTATCGGCATCGATGGTGGCAAGGATAGCGTCAGCATGGCTGCACGGTGCCCGGGCGAGCGTGATCCCGTCCGGGCACCTTTAACGCTCGTCCTCAGCGGCTATGCGCCTGTTCCGGATGTGATGCAGGTCTTGACGCCGGACCTCAAACGTCCCGGTGAAAGCGTCATCATTCTGATTGATCCGTGTCGCGGTGCACGTCGTCTCGGTGGAAGTGCGCTGGCCCAGGTGTATGGGCAGGTCGGTGACTCTTGCCCGGATCTTGATGATCCTTTGCTGCTGCGTCAAGCCTTTGAGGCTGTGCAGATGCTCCAGGATCGCCAGCAGGTGCTTGCGTATCATGATCGTTCCGATGGTGGCTTGTTGGTTGCGCTTCTGGAAATGGCGTTTGCCGGCAACTGCGGCCTTGACCTGCTGGTGGATGCCCAGGACGTTGGCGAGCTTTTCGCCGAAGAGGTTGGGATGCTGGTGGAGATCGCCGCCTCCGATGCGCCCTCGGTGCTGGAGTGGCTACGCTCCCTCGACTCGCGAAGGCCGCTCCCGTGTCGACTGGTTGCCCGAACCCGTCGCGACACGCAGCTGCATTTTCGTGCAGGTGCTGCTGCTGCTGCTGCACTAGAGCGTCAGCCGTTGCTGGATCTGGAAGTACGCTTCGCTGCGCACTTGTCCGCGGATATGCGCGACTTGCGGGCGCTCTGGGAGGAAACGTCCTTCCAACTGGAGGCGCTGCAAGCGAACCCCATTTGCGTGGAGGCCGAACGTCAGGCCTGTTACGATCGCCGGGGCCTCACATACGTCGTCCCGTATACAACCGAGCCAACGAATCTGCAAAACTATCCACGTACACAGCTCTCACCGCCACGAGTAATGATTTTGCGTGAGGAGGGCTCCAATGGCGATCGTGAGATGGCAGCAGCGTTTCAGCTGGCGGGCTTCGAGGTGCACGACGCCACCATGCGCGACATTCTTGCTCGTCGCGTTACTCTCGATGCTTTTCAGGGTATTGCGTTTGTAGGTGGCTTCAGTTTCGCGGATGTCCTCGGTTCAGCGAAAGGCTGGGCGGGTGTCATTCGTTTGCGTTCTGAGGTGGCTGCGCAGTTCGAGCGCTTTCGGCATCGACCGGATACGTTTTCGCTCGGCGTTTGCAACGGTTGTCAGCTGATGGCGCTGCTCGGCTGGGTACCGGGGCGTTTCGTACGAAACGAGTCGGAACGATTTGAGTCACGCTTCAGCTTGGTACGTATTAATCCGGATCATCCATCCATCATGTTACGAGGTATGGAGAACGCAGTTCTTGGTGTATGGGTCTCGCATGGCGAAGGTCGGGCAATCTTCCCGGCTGGTGATCGACCGTCCGTTATCCCCATGCAGTATGCGGACGATCTTGGTCGTGCGGTCTCAGTTACCGACAAGAATCGTGGCTACCCGTTCTGTCCGAATGGGAGTGTGGAAGCCGTCGCGGCGGTTGTGAGTGCCGACGGGCGGCACCTGGCCATGATGCCGCATCCGGAACGGACCATACATCTATGGAACTGGGCGCATTTGCCGGAGGATTATCGTCGTAAGTGGAAGGTATCGCCGTGGTTGCGTCTTTTCCAGAACGCGCGACAATGGTGCGAGGAGCTTGCCAGCTGATCGCACCGAGGTACGCTCGAAGGCGGTTCACCTGGTGCGCTTTCGGATGCTACTCGAGGATGCAAACGGAGACGCAACGAGTAGCCCGCTTGTCGCTGCCGCTGCTGCTGCTGCTGCTTCTGCTGGTTGTGGTGGATAGGGTGATGGTCATGGTGCGCACGCGCTTACGTTTCAAACGTTGCTGAGAGCTGCACCCTAAAGAGCGCCGCTGTTGCTACGATCTTCTTGGCTTCGGGGTGTGAGCGTGCAAGCCGCACTGCGTATCGCGATGCGTCCCGCTGGACACCACAGACATCAGGAGGCCGCGAGTCGATATACTTAGTGGTATGACAAAGCCGTTCTTTCTCCGTGCTACGCTCGTACGCGTGCTGCAGCACGAATGCAGATGCTCATGGACGATGCGGGGTAGGGTAAAACCCACGACACCATCAGCATCATCGACAGGAGGTCTGGGTCATGAAAGTTGGGAAACAGGGCGTAGAATGCTGCTGGGCGCTTTCCCGGATGCCGATATTCACCACGCAGCCACGAGAATACCTGGTCGACGTAAATATTCTGTTGATCGGAGAAAACAATACCAGCGTCCTCTGCCCGGCTTGTCGCCGGTATGCACCCATCGAGGAGCGTGTGATTCAGTGGAACGACCCCAGACACCTGAAGCAATGGCCCGGGATGAACGCTCGAAGCTTGCCTGGGCCTTGGAAGCGCACTCGTGCCCTGGAGTCAGCATCGATACGAAGAAGAGCGCTGCATTGCCCGACTGATTATGTTGCGGCATTCGCAGCAGACGATGATTCCTGTGCGCATCGTTGCTTATGGATTATCTGGTTCCTTTTTTCAGTGGTGACATGCTTAGCGAGTGGCAAGGTATGGTCAGCGCTGACTGCACATCACACGGCTGCATTGCCGGATTGGAAATACATCCAAGAGCGGCATGCTCATTCATGTTAGCCGGCTGGAAGAAACGCATGGAACACGCAGACGCGCGTGTGCGTCTCCTGAAACACTGCAGCAAACCGCAGCAGCTTCATGATGATCCAAGAAGCAAGCAAAATACCTGGCATGCTGTTGAGCGCTGAGCGCTCTGACGCACGAAATACCACGTGCTTGGATCGCACACCGAAGGTGTCATGATAAAGCGATGCGTCGTGGGGTATTCACCGAGTTGTCGATTTCTGTGCGAGCAATATCCGGAGCACTAGCTTTTTTCGAATTTATATATAACGATGCGGGGTCGAGTATGCGATACACACGCTTTGTTCATGGATGCTCGCTTGCGGGGCAAGTCATGTTTGGTGTGCGTCGTGCGCACGACGCTGGCGGTTGCTAACCTGTCTGTGTGGCGAGGTATCGTCGCTGTCCGCCAGATACGTGGATCGCGATGCCGTAACGCCCTCGAAAGCACGTTTCGTAGGTGCTCAGTCCTATTGAATGATGAAGTATCATGAGCGTTCGTGCAAAAAGCACGTTTCGTAGGTGCTCAGTCCTATTGAATGATGCAGTATCATGAGCGTTCATGCAGAAAGCACGTTTCGTAGGTGCTCAGCCCTATTGAATGATGCAGTATCATGAGCGTTCATGCAGAAAGCACGTTTCGTAGGTGCTCAGCCCTATTGAATGATGCAGTATCATGAGCGTTCGTGCAGAAAGCACGTTTCGTAGGTGCTCAGTCCTATTGAATGATGCAGTATCATGAGCGTTCGTGCAGTGCCCAGGCTGTCCGTTTCCTGAGTCTCGACGCGACGCAACTGCCGTGCTGGATTGCTGATCCGTTCGACTCTAGTGCCTGGTTCCAGACTTCAAGAATTCCCGCTCTTCACTGATGTTTTGTCATCGAAAGTCGTTACCGATTCAGCCCAGTATCCACTTTGAATACGAAATGATTCCCTCGAATGGTCGCTCTCGATACAAAGTTGCTGGATGCTCCCGGAGCACGGAATATTCCCGGATATGTTGATCGGAGCGCTCTTGTCGTGATGCAGAATGTGCTTATGTGGATGATTGCTGGTGCCAGCACAACATGGCAAGCCTCTCACCATCGATTATCTCCCTGTCTGGCACTCGGTCGGCTCACCGTAGACCACCCGGTGTGTCGGGCTGTGTTCCAATTTCTTTTTCTCCAGCAGTTTCAGCGTGCACTCGAGCGCCTCGCATCTGTACTGCATCATGAACGCATCCATGAGAATCTTCTGGAATCGATTCCCGCATCCGCTCGACGCGCTCTTCGAAGGGCCACTGGTGCAACCGATGTTTGCTATAGAGTGCCCATCGCCAGAAGCTACCAACAACGGTCGACACGACTAGCTGGTCATTTTCTTTTGCAAGTCCTCAAACAAAAAGTGGTGAATGCGCGCTTCTTGCTTCCGTGGAGCGTAAATCGTTGGCGGCTTCAGTTGCGTTTGGCGTGCCCTTGGTCGAGATCGTCCGCAAGAGCCGTTTGGACGCGTATGCACGCTCTCGTAAAATAGAGCGTACAAAGCATCCGTCGCTGCACACTCGGGTGCGTCGAGCAGCGAGCTTATTCCTCATGCCGTCATTCCAAGTGTTGGTATGTGTCCAGGAGTCTGCCATGCGCGAGGTTTGGCGATCACGTGCCCTGGAACAGTTAAGCGGTATCACGTTCCTTCCTCTTGAGGTCTTTGGTTGCGTCTTCGTGATCTAAACGCACAGCAACTGCGACGATGTTCTTAAACTCAAGAAGCCCGCTCACCAGAGAATCTTTCTACCTTGAACGGTAACCAGTGGGTTGCTTTGTGTAACGCATGCCAGTGCTTCCCAAAAAACGCATGCAGACTGGTATTCCATTGGTCTGCACCATCCTGATAAACTGCTTCCTGTTCCTTCCTGTAACCGAGATACCTTGAACGAACGCCACCAATGCTCTTCACAATAATATCCCTGAGCTTCATGCATGCTCCTAGGGACCAGCCGTCGCTCACTAAGGAGGCGACACCGCACAGCGCAGTACAGAAGTACGTACGGTGATGTCATGGACTTGGATCTGAAATGTAGGGACTCAGTTACGGGGATACTTTGGGATGCCTGGGCGCTCGCATATGGAGGCTAGGACCATTTTGCTCTGATTTTGAAGCTTACGATTCAGGTTTAGGTAGCAGGGCAAGATGCAAGGAAGGCAGGCATCACCTGGCAAGTATCCTATGGGTACAGCGTCCGTCGATGCGAGGCTATGAACTACCCGATGCGCGTGGACGGTGAGAAACGACGCTCGCTCTGGTAAAGAGGTCACTTTCGAACTCGCTACCACCTCGAGCTCTTCCGTCGCAACTTGCGCATTATTCGGCTTCATCGCCACCCGAAGAACCCGTTGCAAAACTTCACATTGTTCTTGCCTACGAAGACGAGGCCACCAAGGGTGCAACGCTGACAGCGTGCGCTTCGTGAAGCGCTCGAAATTGACCCGCATCTGTCCTTGGTGTTGATGTTGTTCTTGTACTTTTTCGTATCGTAATTGGAGATACTCCGATTGGCGTCACGATGCGACCATACGACAAGCTATTCAGGGCGACACGAGCACGACTCTACGATGCTATGATCAGGCTGTACTGCATTCCGCGTCCCGCGAGTCAGTTGTGTTGTCGGATGCGGGTTTCGTTGAAGAATTCTCGCGTTATGTGGGTATCATTCAGTTCTGTGTCAGGAAATGCTGCGAATCGTTGTTTGGCGAGCTGTTTCATGGCGAGACAAACTGGGTGAGCCTTCTTCGATCGAGAAGCTACGCGACATGTGATGATGTCATGCATTTCACGTTTAGGAAGATGCTCCCGGTTGATGTGTTTGAATAAGAAGACATTGACAAAGGTTTCAGACTGATCTCCGCAATGCGGCAGGTTCTTCTTTCCTATGCCTCCGCGGTTCGTTTTCATAAGGATCCTCCTCTTCCATCACAAGTGATCCCTTTTTCTCTTTCGCTTGGCGGCGTAGCATAGATATGATCGCTAGACACCATATCGGGTTATTTTTCGAGCGATTCAGACGCACTGGGCGGACAGTGCCACTGAAACCCGCATTTCGTATGCATATATATAGATATGTAGTATACCCTACGAAGCTTGCCGTCACCTTTCCGGTCGCGAGCACGCCCACGGACTGAAGCGCACTTCTGCGGTTCCTCACCTGCTCGGGCAGACGACCGACCCAGCAGAGCAGAGCTCATGAAATTAGAGAAGCAATTGCCCAAGAACTGCGTTACGGATGCAATCAACTCGATGATCGATGCAAGAGCATCAATGGTGCATGTGACAACAGCGAAAACGCTTTCAACTGGATTGAGTCGTAGAGAGTACGCTGGGAAGCTGTGTCGGTTTAACGCCAACCTCAGCTGCATGCTCTTTGACCTCTTCTGCGTGATAGGAAACGATGAAAACCATGAACAGTTCGGAAGAACTCGGTAATGGGCATTCACGAAGCGGTTCCCGACGAAGATTTTGCCGTTGAACGATCCTAATCGTTGAAGGCTATCTAGGCGACCACACTGGTGATCCGCTAACTGGGCCGCTGTTGTCGGCATGCTCGCGTGCCTCTTCTTCACGAAAAGTGATTTGTTTTCTGTTTGAGTTCTCGCATACAGGTAAACCTTCTCATCCCTGTAAAGTCGTATCGAGTGAGACGAGCATGTATCCCTCTTGCAACAAGCTTTCGTTATTCTTTACGCATTCAACAGAGTGCTTTTCAGCTTACGACACTCCCCTGTTGAAGCGCGTGTTTTTCCTTCCCGTATTCGCGTCGCTTCATCACACATCGTGTCTACGGAATGGAAACCTCGCATCTAGTAGCTTCTTTGATGTTACCTATTAGAGCACGTATCGAAAGGAATGCGTTCACCAGGAAACAGTCGTCTACATAGAGTTTGCCCTGCTCTGTTTCCAATGCACGCCGAACACGATAAGCTCCATGAGGGGCGTGGTTCATCTACCTGCTGATCATAGAAGAGATGACGTCGACAAGAAAGCTCGTTGGTCTCCAAGCAAACCGTTATTGCATAGAGTGTCACCGCGAACTTTCTCCACTCTAAAAGATGCATTCCGTAGTTGAATACCTGCGAGAAAGAACAAACGCAAACATCAATGTCTATCTGGCACAGGCATCCCAGAATTCCGGGCCCTCAGCACACCACTTCCTGGTTTTCCTCGTGTTGAGGGATTTCCGCCAGCGTCCTTCTGCGGGGCTTGACGCGACAGCAGAGAGCCGCTTTTCTCGGAGCAGAGTTTGAACGAGAGCGCGTACCTATAGGTTTAGGGTGAACTGGATCATGAACGAACACACAGAGAGCGACACGGCGCGTGCATTCCCTGTTCCAGGAGCACTGGATCCGCCACCACGGGCGACGGCTCCGACCGCCTTCAACGAAACAGCACCAGAGAGCACAGCTTCAGGAACACTAGGGTGGGAAGTTGCCGAGCGGGAAAGCCATCCGATTGGTGAAAGCTCCAGTCGTCGCAAATCTGCAACGCTGAGTGGGTGGTCTCTGATGAACTTGGACGCGCGACATATGCAGTGGCGACGCGAATGCTTACCGCTTCTCTACGATTGGTTTCTATGCTGGCCAATGGTGTGGGTCCTTGGCGGCGTCCAGTGGGGCCCGCGTCTACAGGTGCTACGAGCGTTTCTAGCGGACGACCCGGGCACGGGCACGGCTGGCCCGCTCATAGCAGCGAATGCAACCGAGACAACCGACTCATCCGAGCTTCCAAGCACCAAGCGACGCTCAGCCAAGTCTTTCGGTATTAGACTGGAACCGATTTCCCGACTTGATCAGAGCACTTTTGAACGCCAGGAACTATACTTCAGCGAGCGCACTGGACCTACCGTTCCCGATGCACCGTCCGAGCCGAACACGCTTCTCGTCGCTGAGTGTTGTATCGCGCGGGAGAACTTCATGCGCGCTTCCGACATCGGCAATGCCTGGAATACGGATCTTTATTCGAGTTGTGGCAGCGGGTCCGGCGCTCATGACGTCCCTCTTGCGGAGAGAGCAGCATCAGCTCGACGAGCACGAGAGCATCGCGAGCACACCCTGCGCTGTCGTCTGGAGGAACTGGAAGAGCAAGCACGCGCTGCTAAGGATGCACTGGTAGCAGCGGGTATCCACACGAATCACTCGAGCGAGGACGTATCGGGATCGATGGTGTCCTCAAACGGCGGTGTATGTGCTCAGGCGCGGGCGGTACTGGAAGCCTTCGCCGAGCTCTTGCGCTTGCCCGAGTGCGAGCGTCTGGTGCGGTCGACTTCTGAACAGGTTTATCAGGAGTTGTACGATGCAGTGATTGGTAAATGCGCGTCTGAGAATGCGCTGCAAGCGAGCGTAACTAGTGGGTATTCGCTGGAGGCTCTGCGGACCAAAAGAGCACAGCAAAGCCGCTTCCACAATCCGATGCTTCCGTTCCATACAAGGGTGCCGCACGGCATCTCGATAGCCGTACCGATTGCCAACATGCGTCGGAAAGGGGTGCTACCGTCGACGATGCCGTCACCGGAACTGAACGAGGGTCATCGCGGTCCAGAGACGGAAAGTCTGAGTAGCCAGTCGGGTCCTCTTCGCGACAGCGTTCGCCTCGACTACGACGAATATCTGGGTGAGGTGATCAACTTGACTCCAGAGGAGTTCGATGACAACAATGTTCCGGTGGGGTCGCGTCGTGACGGCCTCAGCGGCATGGGGGGCATTTACGTGGTCAACGAGGATGGAAGTTCCGGCTGTTGGGCTCGTGACTCGAGCGCATTCACGGGGGGTATTGTCGTACGTCGCCGACGTCGAGCAAATGCGTCTAATGCGTTTGGTGCTGCTGCTGCTAGTGCTGCTGGTGCTGCAGCTGCGACTGAGGAGCACTCACAACACGCTCAAGACAACGGGGTTCGAGTCTTCTACGATGAGTTTCGGGTGCGGAAACGACTTATCCATCCGGGGGAAGTCAATCGAATTCGGTACCTGGGGATGACATTCGATCCAAACGTGAATCACGAGGACTGCTTTCCGGCCGATGCTCTCGAGGACGATGTGGAATCGGAACCGGTTCAGACGACACAGTGTGCGCGCTGGATCGTCACCCATACCGATGCACCTGAGCTGATGGTCTGGAATGTGAACGAGCAGGTTCACCGACCCGATAACGACAAGTTACGTCCAAACGTACCTGATCTCGTGCTGGTTGGCCACACATCGGAGGCGCCCTACGCCATCGATACAACCTTTGGCGGGGACGTATTTCCAGACGCTTTTCTGGTGGCTTCAGGCGGCTCCGATCATCAGGTTCTAGTCTGGCGCCTAACATCCGACCTGTTGCTGGAGTCGCGCGAACAGAAACGTGCAACCGTCACCGACACCATCGACGATCTCAGCGGTTCGCTTCATCCGGTAAGGCATGCAGCGCGCTACACAATGAACGTAGCACCGACGCATCGTCTGTTCGGTCATTCGGCAACGGTGGAAGATGTTTGTTTTCATCCAATTAACCCCAGTCTACTGGCATCCTGTGGGGATGACGGGTGCCTGTTGTTGTGGGATTTGCGCGCCCCGCCACGACCTATCGGGGGCGTCCGTCGTGCGCACGCTGGCGACGTGAACTGCCTGGACTGGTCGCGAGATCGTAACGCCCGCTACATGATAACCGGTGGCGAGGACGGTGTTGTACGACTCTGGGATACGCGTGCGATGAGCAGTTGGGCTATTGAGGGCACACTGCATCGAAAGAGCCAACCCGCAGAGCCGCTCTATGAATTCATGGCGGATGATCGGTTTGGTGGTGCTGTGTCCTGTGTTCAGTGGAATCCGCTGGATCCACGCTACTTCCTGTCCGCTGCGGAGACCGAGGTCATTGTCTGGGATACCGAAACAATGGATATTCTGTTCAGGCATGCTGGCCATCGAACTCGAATCCAGGAGGCGTACTGGAATCCGTACATTCCATGGGTAATCATGACGACGAGTGAGGCTGGCGAGAGTGAGGCCGACGGCACACCCAGCATGGTTAGTCTGTGGCGTGTCCTTGATCTCGTCCATATGCACGATGCACAAGTGGCGGCAGAGTTCGATGTGTGGCAGAACACGGTGGCTCAGTCGGTTTAGACGTGCACTGGGGATTGGTAAAGCGATCTGAAATACGCTTGCTTTCGTCCATGAATGCGTAGAACGGGGTGAGCGGTACTGCCTAAGCGCATGAACTTTGCGAAAAGTATTGAGCAAGTACACCTGGAATAAGACCGCATCGGAGGCAAGGTAGTGTGTTCGTGTGCGCGAAGTCGCATTCTTTTCCTACGATGTATTGCGTATACGTAGCGTCCATAGCTCATCCTCAGGCAAGGATGCGTCACTTGTCCTGAACCCCAGCATACCGAAAGCCTCTGGACGGTGTCGGTTGCGGTGTCTCGAATCGGTAGAGAAGCATCGAAAGGCGTCAGGCAGCATGCGTACACATAATCGCGAGCTCTTCCGGTTGCTACGTTCGCTGTACTTGCATCTATTGGGTATTTCTATCCAATGTCAGGCAGCATTGCAGCTCAGTATCGTCATAGCGACTCTACTTGCATCCATTGGGTATTTCTATCCATGGTCAGGCAGCATTGCAGCTCAGTATCGTCATCTCGACTGTACTTGCATCCATTGGGGGAACCCTATGCGATATACGGCAGCATTGCAGCCCAGTATCGTCATATCTGGAATATTTGTACATTTCTCCCTTCCGTAGCAGGCGCATTCGCATACGCCCAACACCAGCTCGAGTACGCAAAACCGGACTGCAATCGTGCAGTGGTGCACACCCTTTGAAAGCTTCGCACGCTCTTGAAACAGTCTTGTGTAGCGCTCTGATGCAGAAGGTTCCCAACGTCGAATTCTGGCATCCCGCGTTCCACTAGTCCTTGTAGACTATGCTCCGCTTCGCCAGATACGTCGCTTCCGCTTTCGATAGCGCGTCTCGATAAACATGAAAGCACCCAAGGCAGTGATGATGACGCCTCCGATAAACGTCCCGATCACGATACCGACAATTGCACCTGTTGGCAGACCGTTCCCGAGACTACCCGAAGCGCCGACGTAGTTCTGTATTGGTGAGGTGACTGCCAGAAGCGTTGCGTTCGCATACAATACGCCCAGGCTTCGCAGCGTCTGCTGAAGCATCAGAGCGACGTCAGCTCGCTCCATGGTACTGGCGAGGTCGCGAGACTCCGGGGTGTAAACCTGCAGAACAAGAAATACTGAACCATTCGCATTGCGGACGAGCGATTGGTTCACTTGCACCCCAGCCGCGTCCACAGCGTTCGAGAGCCAGCGCGAAGCATTTGTTGGATACCAGAGAGAGATGTGCTTCCCGTGAATCCCGAGAAGCTCGACAAGCATGTCGCGCAACCGCTGTTGTTGTGACTCCACCAGCACCCGTGGAATACCGCGCACCATGTAAACCGCCTGCACATGGACGCCAGCGCGGCTACTCGGAACAGGAGTCACAATCGGACAAGTTCGCAATCCACTCGGTTCCATGTGCCGATAGAAGTTGAAAACATATTCTGGTTCGAGTTCGGGGTGGAAGATACGGATCTGGTCCCGGAGGATCAGATCCGGCCGCAGAACACCCTGCTCGAAGATGGGGTTCGGGTCCGTATATTTTGTGGCATCAAACAGATTATCACAGAGAACTGCCGTCCAGTTCCGGGCGTAGGTGTAGTTCTGAAGCACTTGAGCCACCGTCTTCTCGGTCGGCGTTGTGATCGAAAACCCGGTCCAGAACTGCGAGCTATTCGCGCCCAACAAGGTGAGGTTGAGGCCGGTGTCCGGCTTTCCGAGCGCGATTCCGTTGTCAAAACAGTAGGCAAGTTCCTGAGGCAGTTCCTCGTCGTTTTCTCCAAACACATAATAAGCGTTGGCGTCTCGAATGAAGGTTGCTTGGTACTTGGAGCCGAAATAGAAAGTCGAGTCGTAAGCGTAGCCGTACAAAACCGAAGGACGACGCTCTGCGGTCTGCGCTAGACCTTTGGCTTCCTCGTAGCTCCGGACAATATCACGAAACTGTTCAGACGTCTGGGTTGGAATACCAAACAGCAAGCCGAAGAGCTTGACGTATTCCGCTCGACCGAGTGGTGTCGATTCGTAGTCCTCACCAAGGAAGAGAACGGATACATTTTGTTCTGCAGGACGCAGGGTTCCGTTCCGGAGAACTTGTCTCCAGTCAGCGTCCACCTGCGACACAATGAAAACGTCAATGTTCAGGCTGGTGTTCTCCAATAGGCGCTGTAGATGCGTGAGGTTTCCAAAGTCACCGGCACAGGCGTATGTGCCCGGCTCGATGAACTCCTGTGTCGTGGGTGTACAGCCAACAGCGTACGGGGCGCCGCACAGCGACCCTGGAGTGCTGGCATTACAAGCCCAACCATGGATGTATCCTACCTCTGCAAGCGCCTTAAATAAGGTGCCAGTTAAATAGTCTGGTTCCTGGAAAGCGCGAATCGCGTACGGTCGAACAATCCCGTAACCAACATATCCCGCCTGGAGGGTATCGGTGAGCGCCAGTCCGCGGGGAGGAACCGCATGGACTTGCGTGACCATCCCGGTGCTGTTAAAGTCGGGGTGCTCGGTGGTATTGAAGCCACAGCGAACGAAGGCGTGCACTTCCCAGAGTCCGTCTGCGTCGACTTGCATGGCGAGCTGGGCCCACGAGCCATCGCTTGCAGCAGAGTAGTTACGTAGCGTCTGTGCATGGTCAAACGAGAACGATGTGGGAAATACAGCATAACTTGAGGTGTCACAACGATCGAAAACATGTGCACGCGCAGGTGGAACTGTCAGCGTTGCGACGAGGAGGAGCACGAGTACGAACAGCACGCTCCTGTGGGTTTGCAGCGCGGGGCGCAGCTTCGGCTGTCGTTCGCCTCTGCAGTGCGCTTGTGGTCTCTTTTGCTGGGGATTGAGGATCATAAAGTTCGTGTGATCACGCGATCCTGACGTTCGCAGTGTCTCAAGTCCAGATCCTTGTTATAAAGAGCCTCTGGGATCCGAGTGATTCGCAAAGTTCGTCGCAGTGTCCTTCGCGGCGCTGCCGAGTAAAAGGCTGTCAGTGGTGCAACTCCAGTTTCACGTACGCTTTCAGTAATTGCTTTCGGTCTGCTGTGGTTCCTAACGAGCACAGCAAATACCCTTCGCGCGGTTGCACGACAAAACTTAGTCGTTGAGCCAACACCAGCCTCACTCCAGTTTTTACGCGCTTCCTTTACAGTAGCCCTGCTTCCTGAAAATGAATACCCTCAGTACTGCTGTAATACATACGGTAGGCGAAAGGCAGTATCAGTTTCACGGTACTTTTCTTCTCTTGTCTAAGTTGCTCGGCAGCTTCTTCAGGTTCGCAACGTGGCTGCGGCTAACGCAGCGCCACCGCGACGCTCACGGCGCTTACCGACTGCAGCGCTCCCTGTCGCTGGAAGTCTCAACGAAAACGCTTCCTCTTCATTGCGTACAAACTGGTAACTATGCGTGCTTGGAAACTCGAAATACCACCTGGAGCAGATATAAGACAACCACATGCAAAACCTGGTGGAGACGAGGTTTCTCTGGTTGAATTAAACGCATTAGGTGTGTTGTACCAGTACTTCGCACCGAGTGACTACGATAAGAGCGGGACTGAGACTCACGCTCGGTGGCTTCAGTTCCGAAGCGATCACGGTTTCAAGTACGCTGATGTGTTGGAGGTGTCTCCTGAACAGTTACCTGACTTTGAGTCGAAACTTCAGATGTTTTTCGAGGAACACATCCACGCTGATCCAGAGGTTCGCTACGTTACTGCAGGTAGCGGTTATTTCGACGTACGCGATGAGAGCGACTCCTGGATACGAATCGCGGTAGAGCCAGGGGATATGCTGGTATTACCGGCAGGAATTTATCACCGCTTCACAGTGGACAGTAGCAACTACATTCGGGCTGTGCGTCTATTCGCTGACGAGCCGCAATGGGTGCCGATCAACCGAACGTCTGCTGAGCGTCATCCAGCACGCTTGGCATATGAGCAGCTATATCCGGAGCGCAGTTTCAGTACGGAACCAGAGCAACAAGCGCTGCGTGTTTGATTGCGGTCAGCTGTGTCGAGTTCCGGGTGTGGCTCGTTCGAGGTGCGCTCCCGTGTCGCTGGCTCAGAGCTATCAGCGGCGTTTGTCGGGCACAGCGCACGATCCCAAGAATGTAGCGCGCTCGGACAGGGGTGCGTCTTTCCGACTGTAACTGGCGAGCCCGCTTTGCCATTTTGTCTTGCGTTGCTGCGGTACGGCTAGCAGGTGACCGCTGCGCGCTCGAGTCTACGAACGCTGCCTGCTCTCTGATGTTGTACGTACGCGACCTTCGGGACGATCAGTGAGGTTTCGGCTCCCGCTGGCGCAGAGGAAAGAAGGGAGCACGCCTGGAGTAACCCTGCACATTTCGTGAGCGGTCGTGGTTCCTCTCATCCACGATAATGATGAGGCAATCGCCAAATTTCAAATCGACTTCTCTTTCTTCTGAGAGGGTCTTTCAAGACCTGCACTGATGAGAAGCATGCGATAATTCTGAACGAGATAGAGAGGGATGCATCGGGTGACTTGTTGCAAGTTTGCGAATAGCAAGCTTGCCTGCGTCATCAGTTGAACAGCGACGCGTTTCGCGAAGTTCAAGGTCCTACGATTCCTTGGACGTGCTTGCGCTTACCGGCTACGAGCTGGGGCCCTTGGGAGCGTCTTGGAGCATCGCCAGGTTTCTGTTTGTCTGTGGACAAACCGCTCGCTGTTTTCGGTGCACGTTGTTCCAGGAAGAATCTGTCCAGTCGTCAAGTAATCACCAGAAACACAATTCAGTAGAATTCAGACGCATTGCCACCGGGAAGTGGTAGACTTGGTACACGGGAGCATCCCGTCGCGTACCTTAATGGACTGCTATCCAGTGGGCGCTGCAGGTACTGCGACTGATGCGCCAAAATTAGATGATAGAAGGGCAGTGTTGTCCGAGGAAACGGGCAGATAGAGCGCAGCATCCGCAAGACATGCTCTGAGCAAAACCTTCGCCTTTGTGGATAAACTTTGAACGTTTTTGGATGCCTCCGATATCCACCCGTTTCCTCCGATCTAGAGCGTCTTCACAAGCTTGATTATTGCCTTTAGGGCGTTTCGAAACCTGCGGAGCACGTTTCTACTCGTTTAGACGGCTTGCGTAGCTGAAGCGCAGCCCGCTGCCGAACGTAGGCGTCGGTCAGGACCACTCACCAGGACGTGAACGTAAACCAGGCACTCCGGTGAGAACGGAGGATACGTGCCCCAGTACTGGACGAGCCAAAACATCTTTTGTATCGATCGTACACATGTCACGAGACGGTAACACCGGTTTCGCCCGCCTGTTGACCTAGAAAACTGCAACAATTCGATCGCTTCTCCAATAGAGCATGTCGTACTGCGTATGGTGAGCATGACGCAACAGCGTTCTTGATCGTTATCGAAACGACTAAAATCTGTCAGAGCTGACGTATCAGCCACTGCGGCTACACGGTGTTTTGGAGGATGAGACGCGTTTCTAGTCTACTCAAGGAATCACGAGTAATTTCCCCTGTTCGTATGGACACTGTTAACTGTCTATTCACGTCTGCTCTAATACATACCTTTCGTTGCTCATTACCTATCACCAGACTAAAGAAAATCCTTTCGCTTCTACCGGTCACCAGCGATGCCTTGGCGATGCCTCGAAACGATGAGGACCCGCCCCCGATGAAGAGGCGATTTTCTCCCGTCTCAACGTTCGATCCGGATCTCGGGTTCGCACTTGCCAACCTCAATTTTTGCGCCTGCTTGGTATGCACTATATTAGGGGTCCTGGGCGTTCTCTAGATTGAGGAGGAGGAGCAGCAGCAGCAGCAGCAGCAGCAACGAAGATAGCACTGTTCGAGCCTAGATACATGGAACCAGCACGCCCCGTTCCCCGTTTACGTTCAGTGCACTCGATCGCGGGGCTCCTTCTCGTAGGCACCGTTGCGTCGCTGCTAGCCAAGATCATTTACGGCGTCGAGAGTACAGGTAGAGACGGGCGAATTCGCCCTTTTCGAAAACCGTTGTTTGAGGTCTTTTCCATGTTTCTCGGAATGAGTCTGTGCCGGCTTCTGGAGTGGATCCAGCCGCCGGAGCAGCTACCACCGGCTCTTCTGGCGCAGACGACTAGCAGCGCCTCAGCGGATCCACTGGCGGACGTCCTTGTGCGCTTGCCATCACCATGGTGTGAGCTGCTGCTCAAAGCACACCACTGGCTTGGTGCCCTCACACCAGCAGCTACCCACGTGATTCTGGTACCCGCTGTGCTAGATGCAGCAGCAACCATGCTCATGTGCACAGGTCTCGTATTTGCGCCAGTCTCTGTGTATCAAATGCTCCGCGGTAGCATGCTGGTGTTCTGCGCTATTTTTTCAGTAACCCTATTGCGGCGGCGACTGCACCTGTACAATATCCTTGGTGTTGCGTTGGCTCTCGGGGGAATTACAACCGTCGGACTCGCCTCTGTGGCCGGGGAGGAGGACCTAGAAGCTCGCGGAGCGCTTCTGGTTGGCATCCTGCTCATGATTGCTGGCCAGGCGATGCAGGCACTGCAGGTGGTCGCCGAAGAGCACCTCCTGCAAAACTTGCTGCTGCCGCCCATGCAAGTGGTTTTCTACGAGGGCATCTACGGAGTCGCACTGTGCCTCTGTATCATTTTCCCACTTGCATACATTCTTCCGGGCAACGATTATGGACACCGCTGGGAGGATACGCTGGACTCATTGGTGATGATCGCCCATTCGGGAGTCCTGGTGTTGATCTTGCTCTCTGACGCCACCTCGATGCTGCTATTCAACATGTTCAGTATGAACGTCACCCAGCTGAGCTCTGCACTCTTCCGGACCATGCTTGAAACGCTCCGCACCTTTCTGGTTTGGATGATTGACCTGTGGATCTATTATCGTTGGAGCGATGGCCGCTTCGGTGAGGCCTGGACCCGCTACTCCTGGCTCCAAGTTGTCGGCTTCCTGGTCGTCGTCGCCGGCACCTGGCTCTATAGCCAGCATCCAGTATCCATTGGACCGGAGCCCGCTCCAGAAATGGAGCACTCCCGAGCTTCGACGGAAACAACGCACGCGCTCGCAAAACAGATGTTGCCTGACGAGGAACTTGAACGCCTCCTGGTCGATAGAGACCATGTTCGTTACAGCACAGGCGAGACGACGGCGGCCCCGACGAGTATGTCGCTCTCGCCCGAGGCCGGCGAAAGCGTCGGTGAAGTTGCTGAACGTGAAAGCATGCAGGCAAGGGAGCCTCGACTGCTTCGCGAACGTTTGCGCGCTAGCCCCGCGACGTCACTCTACGGCACGTCACCTGCGTTTTTCATGCACCACGGTGGTACGATTCCAGCTGTCTACGTCGGATCACCTCTACCCTTCGCTACGATAGGATCGCAACGAGAGGCCCGACTCCGGCGAAACAACCTATCCAGAACCGCATCATCGGCTTCAGTCTCCGATGAGGATTCAAATGCGGGCCCATAAATTAGTTTCCGTGGCATGCTTTTCGTTTCAGATATCATCGAGTATGCTTTTCTGGTGTAGGTCTGGATGCGTTTAGCGCAGGAGACGCGCATGGGTCTCCAGTGGTCTCGTTGCCACACTCGACGTTTTCGACGCAAAAACGGGAACGTAACGGGCGTGCTCACAAGGTGCACGGTCTCGGCAGCGGTTGCCGCATGTTTTGGGTTGAGCGTCCCGCCAAATCTGAAGGTGCAGGTGGAGTTCGTTACAACTGGAGATAGAGCCTCACGTAGACCAGAAGTGCGCGCTATATCAGTAGACACAAATACAGTACGTGATCTAGAGCAAAAGATACAGCTGTCGCATGACTTTGGCCAATTCGCAGAGCGGCAGCAGCAGGTCCAGTACCTGGTACAACCACAGTAGTTACAAACGACTCGGATGAGCGTTGCGGTAACAAACCAGATGCACCACTCGCAATGTGTTCAAGCGCTACGCTTCTTGGCAATACTGATGCTTGCCGCGTTCGCTGTACAGCTACAGTCTCGAAAAGTGCTGCAGCGTATCCACAGTGCATCGTTTCGAGCACGGGTTGCGGAGACTTTTTCTAGTCGGCGCTTACTGGCGACGTACCGTCTGTTCGTACCGAGTTCAGCACTCAAAGACGTCGTTGGTGCCAGCTCCATAAAGCTACCACTGGACGAACAACAGCACGTTCGTAGTCTTCGGCTCAAAGATGGTGCTGCGGTAGAGTTGTTCGACGGGAGTGGGCGTCTTGTGCTTGGACGCCTCAGAGACCGTGGACGTAGCGTTAATGCTTTGCAGTTGTTAGCGTCGGAGGCGGATCCAGGGGCTGAAGCTTCCGGGCGGGCAGCGGTCTCAGTGGTGTGCCTGGTCGGGACACCAAAGTCAGCACAGCGTGCGGACTGGATGATCGAGAAGTTAACCGAACTAGGCGTAGTGGCTTATCGACATGTGTCATCGACTCGTGGGGAGATCGATGCAGCGCACGTTCAAAAACGGGCTCTGAACCGGTGGCACCAGGTATCTATCGCTGCCGCCAAACAGAGTCTGCGACGGACGCTCCTGGACGTTGGTGGTCACCACTCGAACCCAGGCTCGGGCTGGCTGACAGGGGTGTGCTCGGAAGCCACGATAGCGTTCGACCACCTGGTCCAGTGGATAGAGAGCACTGCATCCGCGAACCAGGTATTCCTCCTGGCAGCGCCCGCAGCTATGCAGACCCTGATGACGTGGCGAGCAGATGCTTTTCCGCTGCGCACTGCATCCGCTTCATCCATGATGCCGCGACGTGTTGTGTGCATCATTGGACCCGAGGGTGGCCTCACCAGCGACGAGGAAGCAGCGCTTATAGGAGCTGGCTCGATCGGGGTATCGTTGGGACCGCAGCGTCTTCGAACAGAGACGGCTGCTGTGGCGTTTGCTGCAGCGCTGTTAACCCCGTAGCGGATACTGACTGTTCGATCGCACGCAGCGTTTTGAACTGCAAGCCTGTGAGCGAGCTATTCCGTTGATGAACAGTGTTTATGACTGGTCTTTGGTGCTATGCGTCTTATAAAGCGAGTGTTTGCGTACTTTTCAGAAAGCAGTCGCTGCACCGGCCAGAGGCAGTCTCCAAGGAAATAATTCGAGCAGCTGGCATCGTTTATCGCATAAGGAGCCGAACGTATTTTGCTGGCGTATTCATGTGTGCAGACGGAGCGTTGGAGAAGCTGGCGATGGTGCAGATACTCTTTGAACCCCAGTTTCAGAGACAGAGCCGCACAAATGGAGCTTTGGCGAGCTTCGCGGCGGTGTAGACGTCCTCTGCGGGCCACAGAAAGGTTCAGAGAAAGACACATGCATTCTGCCCGGTGGATTCCTGGACACGTTGGTTTACAGATTTGGAAGGCATAGACCTGCATACGCCGGGAAAACTATCCACACGCTGTAGCAGCACGCTTTCCGGTCGACGTCGACTGGGGTCACGCCGTACGCGGTTTCCGACATGTCGATGCAAATGAACATCGGATTCGTTCTCGACAAGCTCAGACGATCGTGTCCTCGTTGCAGCGGGGCGTTTTCGTGACAAAGATGCAGAGGTGCGTTCGGCAAGACACTCGCAAGTCTCTGAAAAGATCCCTGCCGCACCATTCACGCTTCATGCTTGGATGGCGATCGCGTGTCGTTTGCAGAAGCGCTTGCAGAGTACGGCCTTTTTATGAAAACTCACTGCAGGCGCCTTCCAACAAATCTGATTTGAATCATCCCACGATGGTTTTCCAACGCAAGCACTTGCATCGTTGCGCTCGAAGGCCGGCTACAAAAGCTTGGAGAGCGTTTCTTGGATGCCGGCAAAGCAACGACGGTGAAGCAGAGCGTACAAATTATGCGTTGAGCATTGCTGCGGTATCCCTGGATGATACCTATAAACCTGACCTACCCGCTGGTCTGGCGAGGTCCATCTCTGATCAACATCCAGTACCGACGCGGACGCAAGGTTGCCAGTCGTTGGTCGCTCCAGAGCCGACAGCATCCGCCGCGTCCCGTGACAAGGCCTAGACCTGGTTGTTCACCGTTTCGCCTTCATCAGCATTGTCGGAGTTCTGAGGTCTTCGTGACATGCTCAAGAGACCGCATGGGAAGCACACGATCGCGAGAATAAACATAAGAATAAGCAATACCAACAACAGCGGAACTAGAAGCACCACAAGCAGGATAGCGACGACCAGACCAACTACTGGGAGGCGCAAAATGAAGAGAAGCCAACCAGGTATCCGAACAGCCGGCCCTTGGGCCATACGTGCCTCCCACTCGGTGTAACTCTCCGTCGCCCCCGTGCCCTGTAGGCGATCGCCCAGGTACAAGTCGTACATCTTCCGCTTCACAGGATTCGTAAGCGTTGTATGCGCAATATTGACCTCCTGGAACGCCTCCTTGGCGCGCGGTAAGTTACAGCGGTCCGGGTGCAAAAGTAGCGAGAGCCTCTTATAATTTCTTTTTATTTCATTGACATCTGCACTGGGTCTTACGTGCAGGACCAGATAGTAATTGTTGTTCTCGGATAGGATACGCTGGATTTCTGCTTCCGCGCTCGTGGGGCGCCATTCGCTCCCCTCAACAGAGGCCTTGGCCATAGCCAGACTTTAGCGCTTGAGGTCGCAGCAGCGCCCACACACAGGCGGTTTGCTCCTAGCGTACCGACCGCACGACCCGAGTGACGCTGTGCAAAGCGGCTCTTCGCCCCAGGGGCGCCCCGGGGTGCAGTCGTGGACACGGCGGCACTGCACTGCACTGCACTGCACTGCACTGCACTGCACTGCACGAGTAGGACAGGCGTGTCGCGCGCGCCTGCGCCGCCGTCGCTGCTGCGCGCCACGACGTCGTGCGGCGATGCGACTGCGCGCGTTGTCCCGCCGATGCGCGGCGTGTGCCGTACCAGGCCCCGTTCCTGGGCCTGGATTAGTGAAGCAGTTCAGAGTGCCTTGGATGTGCCTGTGCTGCCAGTGGACAGCGACTAGAGTCCAGTTCCATTACAAAATCCACAGGATTTCACGAGATCCTGACAAGGAGTCCCTCAGGGATGCACGTGGGAATCGCGGTGCCCGGTATCCGTTGCGTGTGCATCGCACGGATTTCTGCGGTCTCCGGCGGGCACGTCGGACTGGAGTCGTCCAAGAGCTCGATGGCCGTCCGCAACAGGGGAAGCGCAATCTGGTACTCTCGAGAAACATCGAGGAACGTGAATCACAATCTAGACGTGCGTTTTGGTACTATGGTTGAATCCTTCTCCAGGCATCTCTCACATGATGTCCATTGCGTGATGCGTGCGCGGATGCGCGCGATCGCAGGGCACGCGATAAAGTTGTATTCGCGCAGCCCTGGGGCTGAGCGCCATCTGTCGAGCTCTGGCAGGTCTAGGCATACACCGCCTGTGCAGTGAACCCAATACCTGCTGGCTGCTGTGAGAACGCTTCGGAATCGTGAGCGAACCCAGCCAGGTGCTCCTACGCCCATGCTCTCTGTATCGTACTCGACAGGTGCACGCGGTATCCAGCGCACGGATGCAGGTTGCAGTACACGCCCACCGCTTTCCATTCTTGGTGCTGTTCATCACGAGGACACATAGAAGTGGAATGCCTTGACGCAGCCCTGTCGGACAGCATGTGCGTCCATATTCTACCCAAGGCGGTCGCATGCGCTCTCCATGGATCATTGCACTTTCGTGACCGGACGCAATGCTCGTCGGCAACGGAGTCTGCGCATGCACGCTCGTCCAGAAACATCGCACAAATAGGGATCGCTGGATCTTGTAAACGACGCTGAAGCTCTCAAAAGGAAAATGCACGCTCATCTCCACGAATTGGCATGAACTGGGCAAGATGAACGCCGCTGCGTGTACGCATGCGTCCGAGTGGCGGTAACAGGGCGCTCGCACCGCAGACACCTTCCATATCGCGATACAAAGGCGTGTGGAGCGCTCCGCCGAACCTGGTGAGCTGCGCGAGCGATTTGCGTGGCGCTTGTCTCCGCTGCAAAGACAAAGAACTCGATATGGTCTATGACCTCCATGTGTATCTGAGCGCTCTAGCCTTATGCGAATCGAACGAGGTCCCAGATCATGGCACGCGAAAGGCTGGCTGCTCAAATGTCCAGCGCCAAGCACGAATCCCTGTAGCACCATTTCCCGCGCCAGCAGCACCTGAGCAGCAGTTTCACGACTCGGACACCTGCAGATGCCTCATCGGTGCTGACGCTACCGTCTAAACTCGAAGTATCCATATGACTGTTCCATTGACTGGAAGCTTGCAATGCTGAAGCTCACAACTCTACCATGCGTCTAAGTCTTCGTTTACGAACTCGTCGGCATGGAGCATAACACACCAACGTGCGCGCACGCGATCCTGAGACGGGATACACGACATGAATGCCGCTCACAGCACGTTGAGAGCAAGTGCGTATTTGGGCATCCCTAGCCTGTATATCAAAGCTCTGTCATACAAAAAAAGGAATGAACGCCGCTCATACCATGTTGAGAGCAAGTGCGCATCCGGGTATCCTTAGTCTGTGTCTCAACGCTCTTGCATACAAAAAAAGGAATGAACGCCGCTCATACCATGTTGAGAGCAAGTGCGCATCCGGGTATCCTTAGTCTGTGTCTCAACGCTCTGTCATACAAAAAAAGGAATGAACGCCGCTCATACCATGTTGAGAGCAAGTGCGCATCCGGGTATCCTTAGTCTGTGTCTCAACGCTCTGTCATACAAAAAAGAATAGACACCGCTCACAACGTTCCAGTGAGTGCCGCCGTTGTCGGGCGCCGAATGCGAACAACCAGCAACCTGATTGGGATCTCCGCACGCCTGCACCTATGACGCTACAATGAGCTGGTGCGTACGAGTGCTCGGGTCAAGCGTCGCTGCTGCTGCTGCTGCTGCTGCTGTTACTAACGCCGCGAAAAAGCAGTTTGCGTAAGCTTTGGTACGCTGTGGACCAGCGCTCTGCTGTAGAGGCAGTGCGGTAGGCGTTGCTTCGAGCGGCCAGGGGTGCTGTTCGCCCAGACGATCACTGGTAAATATGAGCGGAGACTCGGGTCTCCCAGCGCCAGGTCGTCGAGCAGAGGGGGCACCCATTGGCGATGTAACCGCTCCTCTCTCAAGCGAAGTGAAGCATAGTGAAGGTCAATTCGATGAGAGTCGACTGGCATCCATCATCGCGCGACTGCAGGACTGGGATCAAAGTCTGAGTCGCCTCCGCCGGTTGTGTGCACTGCTAGAGTCCGAGGGCGAACAGGCACGTGGCGAGCTGTGGGCGCTCGCTGCCAGCACCGACTCGTTGGCAAACTCAGTTCGAGCGGATCTTGCGCTGCTGTCAACTGAACAGGAAAAGAGCTTCATGAGGCCGGGCCAGGCTGGAGCCGTGCTCCGTCTCCACAAAGTTCGGCGAGACGTTGAGCGTCTCTCACGAGCACACGCGAACGTCATGGAACTTATTCAAGATTTAGAGAGTGAGGTTTCAGAGTGGGGCATGGATACGCAGCCAGAACTGGAGGTCGTCGACCCACAAATACCAGCTGTAGCGCGGAGCGAGTACCAGCATCAGACAGTTGTCCCGAGTGGGCGCGCAGCGACGCAAACGACGCCAAAGCGGACCTCCCCAGCGACGTCACCGGACCGGGCAGAGCCGTACGGAACCTTTGAAACTGACCAGCGGCGCTCTGCTGCACAGACTGTACAAGTCGCAGCGGAATCGGAAGAGGCCCAGCTGCAAGCCCGCTATGATGCCCAGTATGCAGTGCACGACATGCAAGAGCGGCAAACGCTCCTTCAACGCATCCAGAACAGCGTGCAGCAGGCGCACGCTATTTTTCTGGAGCTCGCATCTATGACGGAAGCGCAACAACAGACTTTAGACGATATCGAAGCGCGGACGCAACGCGTGCGATGCGAACAGGAGAGTACCGCTGAAGAATGGGCACGATTTGCCCGTCGACGCCGCACCCGACGTCGGTTTTGCTTCTGGTTCTCCATATGGATGACGCTGGTACTTCTGTTTACCATTTATGTGTTGTTCCACTGACGCATATGCGCATGCAGCCACTGAAGCAGGCCCTGTTGGGCTCAGATGATCTGAGTCATTCGGAACTGCAATGGCCTCCGAGCGAACGCACCTCCCTGTCGGACGGCTTTGAGCGGCACGCATGCGGCAACAGCTGCAAGTGTTCTCGGATGGCATGCTGCTGCTTGTGACGTCTAGCGGCGGGCAGTAGTGCCAGTCTAGTACTTTTGTGTAGGTCGACGGCTGCCGCAGACTCATGAAGCTGTGTGACCCAAGTCACGATTTGTAACGGATACTGGACAGCGCACTCCAGGCGGCCACCGAATCTCCGCAAAGTAGTCAGGACGACGGGACGTACAGTGCTGTGTGGCTGGAAGCGTTACGGCAACTGCAGTGCCCGAAGTCGTGCGCTCAGATCGGCTTGCTCCTGTTGCAATCGTTTCCTCTCCTGGGCCTGAGCGAGGTCACGTTGTAAAAGTGGTAAAGTAGGGGCCGTTCCCAGCGCATGACTTAGCTCGAGGTTGTTCTCCTCTGCCGTTTGTCGAATAAGAAGAGCGACCTCATCCTCCTCGGGTGTCTGACTCGCAACCCCGGCGCTTACACGATCAAGTCCACTATTTATGAGAACGTCGCGAACCTGGACGTCGTCCAAGCGATTCTCCAGGAGCTGAAGCGAACTCTCCAAGCGCTCCACGTCAAGCACGCGAACAGCGCTATCCATGTCGGAGGCGAGAAGGCCCATTTCAGAGCCAATCTGGCCCAAGTCACGCGCTGCTTTGAGACGTCCCACGACTGCGTCTAGACGAGCCGCCAGTCGCAGATAGGTCGTGCGCTCTCTCGCTTTGCGAACAGCGCTCTCTGCAGAGACCACGCTCATCTCCGCGTTTCCCGACTTGAGCGCTGCCTTGAGCTGCTCCACGTACCGCTCTCTCTCGCGTTGGCAACGGTTTGCTTGACGTCGCAAGTGTTTTTCCAAGAGAAGCAGCTTGAAAATATGCTCTTGGTATCTTTTTGAGGACGACTGGGCGAGTCCCATGTTTTAGGAAACAACCAAGAAAAGTTGCAGGAGAAACAAATGAGCGCACACGTGTGCTGTCTCCGAACACCGCTCCGGTACCAGCCCCATCGTTTGCGAACGGCCGCCTCTGGACAGCAGCGGCAACGGACAGCAGCGGCTTGATGGAGCGCTAAGAATCGGCCTTAACTGAGCGCGCTGATTTTTTCGATGACAAAACGTTTCACATGGGCCATGGATCTCATATCGCGGGACGGATCATGGTAATCAAAAAAACGTGTATCATACTGCCACACGCTACCTCCGAGTCCCATTACTTATACTTCCCTCGGATATACTGATGGTTTCGTATGTTCTATCGATCGCCGATTACCTGCCGTGAGCACCCGCCGTAGCGCGTATACCACCGATACGGATGCTGCACGGAGACAGAACGGCGTTGCGATACCATTGAGGGCGTCGGATCGATGTGTTTTTATAGGACATGGAATCGGAATCCCTTGCCATTCTGGGAGCTTGCCGCAGCGGGGAGCGATATACCAGAAGACCACCGCGACCAGGGCGACGCTCAGACGCAGCATACCCACTCCTTGTTCCAGAAGAAACTGCGTTGTGGACGAGTTGCTCGGGTTTCGCTGAAGCAACAGCCAATGGGGCGATCATGCAACACAAGCCCGATAGACTCGTCCGGCTCGCGGGACCTTCCGCCCCGGGGGTAAACTATCGGCAATAAAGAAAGCCTTCCCCATTTTAACTGTTATCGCACAGGGGGAAGCAATCGTAATTTCGTTGCCAGTTAACGATTCGTTTCTGTTCCTTGTTCTATGCGGTGCGGTTGAGCAGCGCACCTGGAGATCTGGCGGTCACGAGATCGCGAAAAATATCGCACCTACCGCTTCAACCTTAGTCGATACGAGGGTGACCAGGATATTTACACCTACGGGGCCGTGAAGTACCTCACGAATCTGAAGAACCATTTGACGATGAACCTTGAATGTTTCATGATACGCGCCGTGTTTGCGCTTTACGCGGGTATCTCTTGCAAGGGGATATGGGCGATTATCAATGGCATCACGAACGATCGCAGGTATGAAGATGAGGTCGCATTCGTGGACATGAGGGTATCAAACGGCAGCACGAATGAAGCTTCTGTGATCCGTGCGGTTATACAAGAGCACCGTGCGGTACTGGGGTTGGCGAATCCAACAGACAAGATATCAGCGTTGAAAAAAAGATAAGGAAAGATACTATCGCCTCGTCCTGCGCTATTTTGTGTTTCTGGACCGAGAACTCGAACGCAAGGCACAGGTGGAGCTAAGTGAGGAAAAAAATGAAGAGTGGGAGAGACGGAAGGCTGCGCTTCTGGGGAAGCGCTTCAACGTGGTTCCAATGTGCAACATCAAGTCACATTTTATGACTATCGACTCCGGCGTCCTTTACGGCATCATGAGGGAGATCAGTCCCGAGTTTGATGTTAGCAGGGAGGAGTTCTCCGGTGAAGTCCGGGAGACGTACTGGAAAAATATCTTCAATTTCAAACGTCTCAAAATGAGTAAACAAAAGGTATTCACTGGAATGATCGAAACCGATGGGTAGCCATATGTGTACACTATCGGCGATTGAAGGCAGATCGTCCAGTTCCGCCCTCAGCTGCGCCCGTGACGAAGGATGCAGAAAACAAAGAGGCGGATTCTGCGACGCAGGAGGTCGAGGATTACGACCTTGTCGTTGACGCGGGGAAGGATGATGATGAGAAGAATGCGGATCCTGTGATGCAGAAAGTGCAGGATAACGACTTTGTCGTTGGCGCGGACCCTGGGAATACGAATATCATGAACATCGCAGTACCCAGGCGTGGGGAAGATGGTACTGACGGTAATTTACGTCAGAAAGACATGCGTTTTTTCAGGTTCTCGAGAGCGAGATACTATCGGGAATCGGGAATCATGAATGCGAGGAAACAATTCGAGATATGGAATGCAGGAGTGAAGGATCACCTGGAAGCGATGAGCGAGGTGACTAGCCGAGGAGCGGACTTTAAAGCTTTTCGGAAATTCATGGAAGTTCGCGTTGCTCATTGGGATGCGCTATGAGAGGAGTATACCAAGCCCCGGTGGGCTCGTCTGCGTATGAATTTGTACTGTGGGAGGCAGCGGGCATTTGCCGACTTTTCCAATGAGTTGAGTGCCCTGAAGGACGACGAGGGTCAGAGGCTCGTTGTAGCATACGGAGCAGGGCACTGGAAGACCCAAAAAGGGACTACGGCAGCTCCAACAACAAGAACGTACAAAGAGTGTGCGCAGCGTTTTGTTACAGTATCGATCGTTGAGTTCCGAACGTCCTATACACACCATGAGCTGGGGTGTATACTTCAGAAGGTGGAGATGGAAAAGTGCCAGAGGAGCCCTGAGGATATGAAAAAGTACGGACCGCTGACGGAGGAGCAAATGGAAAGGAGAGCGAAATTTCGTGGACTACTTGCATTAGTGAGTACAACAACCAACGGCACGAAACGTACGGATTTTGTGAACCGAGACTTTAACGCCGCTGTCAATAAAAGGAGATGTGCGGTGCTGGAAAGTAGACCTTCAGAGCTGACAAGAGAGAACTTTGTTGGACAATCTCGAAAATATGAACTATACGAGAAAAAATTGGAAGCAGTAGTGGGTGGCCGGTCGAAAAAGACTGGGAGGCGACTGCACCTCGGGAAGCGTCTTGTCTAGGGCGGGCTTCTCGCCACTACTGTACACCGGGCGCGACTCGTGCGGAACGCTCACTCACTCTCTCTGGAACCTGTATGGTTCATGCGACCAAAGGGTACCTGGTGCGCTGTGATGTACCGATGAAACAACTGCTGCTTCACTTGGATCGAGAAGAACACTTCATCATCTGTGATCTCGATGAAAAACACCTTTTCGTGAAGGAGGACGCGTTGTCGCTGATTCAGCAGAGCGTGGAAGCGCTCTACGATGAAGTATACTATGGGCCCCAAGAGCCCGGACCCCGACGGCAGCGGGCAGGCGCTTCTACTGGAACCGGAACGCAAGAGTCGCTAGACTAGAAGCGCGGCCCCTGTTGGACGAACGAGGCTCCTCGGCAGCGAAGCACGCGTTGTCGCAACGAGCCGTAAGACTTTTCGTGGGACACCAGTCAGGTGAAGTATGCGCAGCGCCAGTGCCCCCAAACCAGCGCCTAGTTATGAGCCCGCAGCACTGCATAGCCTGCAAGCATTCAATCAATGGACGCAGGGTCTTAGTTTTGAGCTAGTCTTCCCTGAGCCTTGGAACGGACTAGGGCGCCGACCTGCGGTCGCCTCGAAGAGACAGCCACCTGGCCAATCGGTAGAGATGGTGGATTCCCCATATACTCGCATACGTTGAACGCAGTTGTAGTCGCTAGGACTGCTTCGAATGGAGCGCAACTGGGTTCATTTTCAGCTGAGCGCCCAACAACTCAGATGTTAGCGCGGTACGCTCTGCCTCATACGGAGACGGGACGGAGACGCGGAGCAGGCGTAACATGCCGACGACAGCCCAGAGACGACTCCGTAGATTGCGCTTCGAAGACTCGCTCCAGAGAGAAGATTGCCCATAGATTGCCTGTTGAATTCGAGCGCTTTCTCGAGTGCATGCGCACAGGTCCATTCGCTGTAAAGCCACTGCTGCATGGCAGAAAACGCGGAATCGCCTCCGAGACTGGGCACAGCGATCCTTCAGCTGGACGGAGGTCGCCGCGCTGGTTCCCATCCTACTACTTCCACTGCTGCTACCGTGGGCATCATCTTGCGCATTGGATATCGTGGGTAGTGCTGCGGTTATCTGTGCAACACCCGAATCCGCTGGTGCCGCAGTGGACTGCGGCTCGTTGCCCATTGGAGCATCGCCCAGCCGATAGTTGGTGCCGGCTTGGTAGCGTCTCAAGTTCCGTTGCATGAGCTGGTGGCAAAGTGCTTGCCACAGGCGACCCGGTTGATGAACCCATGAGACTGGGCACAAGCGAGTCAGGAAACCTATAGGCAGCTCGAGGCCGGCAATCAGGAGACCTGCACCCCACTGAGCGCCCGACAGATTCACGATGCCGACTGACTGGCCAACCGCAGTGCGACCGAGCACCTCCACAAGGACAACCTGTATGACAGCGGAACCGAAAACAATGCATAGGAAGAGACGTGCGCGACCGATACCTTCGAAAACATGCCGTTCGGCAATGCGTCGACTGTTCAGCTCTGATACAAGTTGCAGGAATACAAATGTGTTAAAGATAAATCCATTTCGCTGTAGCATCTGACCACCGCAAGGATCCGAAGACGTAGAAACCGCGTAACAAGGAATATGGAACAATGGAACCGTCACGAATAACAACGTTATCATCACCGCAAGTTGATACAGCGCGATGCCGAGCATGTTCCGCACCATGGCGGGCGTTATGAGCGGCGCGTTCCGGCCTTGTGGTGGCTGCTGCATGAGTGCGCTACGTGGTGCCTCTGTGGCCAGGGCGAGCGCTCCAAATGAATCCATCACTACATTGACCCATAGAAGGGGCACTGTGGACAGCGGTAGCGTCATGCCGGCACACGCGCTGAACAGGTCGAGCGTCACCGCAACAATATTCACAGTCAGCTGAAACTGTAAAAATTTGCGAATGTTCTCCAACACATTCCGACCCCAGAGCACCGCAGCAACAATAGACCCGAGTCGATCGTCCAACAGCACCACATCAGCAGCCTCTTTCGCGAGCTCTGTACCAGCCACACCCATTCCGAAGCCTATATCGGCTTCACGCAGGGCAGGCGCGTCGTTGCTTCCGTCCCCGGTTACCGCCACGACTTGTTCGAGCGCTCGAAAAAGTTGCACCAATTCGAGCTTATCTGCCGGGGTTGCACGTGCGAGCACGCGCATTCGCATCGAAACATTTTGCTGAACGGCACGAGGTAGTTGGCGAAATGCGGCCGCATCCCATACCAGCTGCACTGGGGAGGATCCCGGCTCTAGCAGCTCTGCCGCCTGTGCAATCTGCGTCGCCGTTTGCACACTATCTCCAGTGACCATACGAACGAAGACACCGGCCTGTTGCAGTGCCCGCACCGACGCGGCGGTATCGGGTCGTAGCGGATCGCTCATTCCGAAAATGCCCAGCAGAATCAATTCCGTTTCAGGCGGTTCGTTCACACCCGGGAGGTTCCCTGTCTCTGCCGGTTGCTGTTGGTCCCAGAACGCAACCAGGAGCATTCTGAGTCCCTGCTCCGCAAAAGCTTCCATCGCACTGCGGTACGCGTTGCGCTTGGACCAACTCATTCGCGTCAATGCTCCGGTACGGCAATTCATTTCGAGGACACAACGCTCGAGCAGCTGATCGGGGGCTCCTTTCACGTGCAAGCGTTCCAAACGACCGTCTGGTGCGAGCTGCTCAATGCTGCACATTTGCTTGCGAGTGCTGTTGAAGAGGTAGACACGACGGAGCGAGGAAGCGGCGCGCAGCTCCCGATACGAAATTCCCATGCGATGCAGCAGCTCCAAGAGCGCACATTCCGTGCGGTTGCCAATGTACTCCACAGTGCCATTCTGTTGATCACGCAAGTCAGCTTGGCTATTGATGGCGATACAACTAGCTAACAAGCGAAGATAGATGGGTGAAATGGTGCGCCGCTGCAGCAGATCGCTCAGCGAGCCCGCCGGTAGCGCAGCCTCCGTCACTCGGAGCTGATTCCAAGTCATTGTACCAGTTTTGTCAATGTTGAGCTGCGTTGCAGAGCCCATCGTTTCGCAGGCTTCCAGACGACGCACCAGTATGTTCTCTTTCATCATTTGACGCATGGCAAAGGCCAGACTCAGCACGACGGCAAGCGGGAGTCCCTCGGGGATGGCGACAACCGCGATCGCTATCGCGGCAGTGATGCTCTCCGTGAGTTTCATAATAGGCCATGAGCCGCTCCGAATGGAATCTACCAACCAGCGAATAAAGAGCACGCCAAACACGAGGAACGCTAGACCCAGTCCAATGTAACCGATGGAGCGGGCGAGACGGTTCAGTCGAACCTGGAGTGGCGTCTGTGGTGGCGTTGGGCGCAGGCTTGTCAACAGCTGGCCCCAGACTGAGTTCATGCCCACTGCAACAGTGAGCATGGTACCGAATCCACTCGTGACGATGGTTCCCGATAGCACGAAAATGTCCGCTTCTTCATGTACCGATGGTGGAGCAGGCGATACGTCGTCGCCATCTGCATGCAGCTGTATAGTAGCAGTCGTCTTAGCAGCATTACTTGCCGCGGCGGCGGCGGCGGCAGCAGCAGCAGCAGCAGGCCTATCGAATGCACCTGTCTTGGACACTGGGACACTTTCCCCGGTCAAGGTGGATTCATCACAGGCGAAATCAGTTCCCTGTAAAAGGATCCCATCCGCGGGTACCTTGTCGCCAGCGGAAAGCTTGATGAGGTCGCCAACGAGAACCCCAGGGGCATCCACAAGACGCACTTCGCCTCCGCGGAGGATTCTTACGGGGAACGCGTCCTTCACCGCATTAAGGGACCGGAAGCGGCGCTCTCGCTGCAATGCAATCGTCGCATCAAGGCAGACAACCAGTACAACAACCACGAGGATAGCACACCCATCCAGATATCCGTAGCGGGTACGTTCTGACGGCAGCGCCAGGCCCAGCACCAAACTGATCAGCGCGGCACCAGTCAGCAACACGAGGGTGACGTCGTTCCAGGCCGCGAAAACGAGTCGCAGAAAACTCGGTGGAGGTGCGTACTTTAGAAGATTCGCCCCAAAGTACTGCTGGCGAGCCACAACGCTCTCTGGATCGATACCTCGCTGCAGGTCGACTCGGAGCCGACGGGCGAGCTGCGTAACACCACCAAGCGCCTCCAAGTCGCGCAACGTACGGTGCTTGGTGAGCGGCACAAGCTCGCTCACCGTAATACGGAAGAATGCTTCGTCTTCTCTCTCGTTGCCGCGTTCAAGGTCAGCATTGGTGACGTCAAACTGCTCCATTCTCTTCTCGAGGTCTTTGCACAAGCGGCTTCGTTGCCGTCCACGGAACGGTGCGTTGTTCGCTCCAAAAACGTCAGCTGGGTGCGCCGTGCAGCCGCAGACCCTTATGGACAGCGCCGTTGGACTGAACGTCTCAGTTTTTCAGCTGAAACTGACGTGGAAGGCGGCCTTTCTTATCCGTTATGTGATCGGGTCTTTGAAAAGCACGGCACTCTATGACGCCTTCCATGTCTGCCACCAGAGCGACTACATCATGACATTATTATGGTGCTGGCTTCGAAACTGTGCTTCCGGGGTTGAACTTTCGATTATGGCACGTGCATGGAAATCGTTGGATGCATCAGTCGCAAACGCGAGAGATGTATAGACTTCCTGGTAATTTACGGCGACGCGTTACACGTGTATCGTATAAAAACGGAACGCTGAACTGTTTGCTCTGTTCACGGGTTTCATGGGTTTCCGAGCTTCTTCGTAGATATGCGTCCACGACATGCCAAATGCGGGTATAAGGACGTTGGGATTTATACGCAGTTTCACGATTCTCGGTCGACGAGTTCGGAGTGGATCCTTTGACGCTTTGCCTCTGGCATTCGTTACGTCAGCAGAGTCAAGGTGATTGGCGGCGGCATTGAAAAACGGTTCATAAAATAACCGATATCTTTACCCAGTGCATGCGCACAAGCTTCTACTCTCATTCTTTCCATGTGTGTTGGATGCACAAATCACAGATTCTTCAAGTCTTCGATCGTTCTGTTTCAAGGCAACTCGTGGGCGCAGCAACTCGAGCCGCTGGATTGTCGACGTAAAGTACCCGACGGAGTCACTTGACGACTTGTTCACAGGTTCATGCTGAAAGTTCACTGCGCGTCTTACGTCAAATAGCAATCGATTCCGTTCGAAATACAAGTCCTCATCTTTTTCAACAATCGACGAAATGACATTCGACACGAACAACGCATTCCCTCTCATGGGGTAAGCTCCAACTGGATCCTGCTTCTTTCGTTTGTAAGAAAAAGGGACTTGGACTCGGACTTGAGTCATTGCAGCGATCGCTTTCCAGAGGAGAGCCCGCGGCACCGCTTGGTACGAAGAGAGCGTCGACGGATCGAGGCGTTCGGCTTGTTCTCAACCAGGATAGATTTCCTTCCAGGTCTCGTTCCATCATAGAGACCGTTCAGCTCCGCAAATCTTCTATCGATTCGTGTAGCGTGCGCTTGCCTGTGCCGCATCTCGAGAACGTACCATGGAAATCGCCCAAATGAATCTCTTTTTCGTAGGATACGGCACCGGGTACGGAAACCGAGCAGGGCATCGAGGCGAGCATGCTTTACCCGTCAACGGCATGTACCGAGCGACGAATCACGCGTTCACTTGCCACTGGGCGGTGCCCTGACTAGATGTAGTGGCATGGAACGGGCCACACCCGACCACAATGAAGCGTCACCGCCGCGAAGGGTGCACCTAATATATCTCCAAATGAGATGGAAGTGGCACGCGATGTGAAGATCACAACGTTCGCCCGTGTCGATGAAATGCGACACCAACAACCGGAAGCGGCGAAACCGCGTCTTGGACGCCCGCATCAACATCCATCGACTGCTGGCGATGGAGCTAGAGCAAGAGACTGGCGTATGCAAAGCCGGAGATGAGACAGAGAGAGGAATTCGAAGCAATGGCCGAAAATGCCCGCAAACGTCCGTGTTAATGACATTGCCACGAGGCCGAAGCTTTAGCATGTACGCCCGTCGCTGACGACCAGTGCCATTTTCGTCGGGAATAGGTGTAGGAGCCAAAACAGAGAACTGAGTTCCCCGCGCACACGCCCCAACATCCAAATCGTTCCAGAACGGCATTCTGTTCAGAAATCGAGTCTTGATCAGTCTGGCGACCACGGCGATTGCAAGCCTATCACGAACAGCGTTTAGAGCGAGGTCGGCCTCATCGTGCTGTGGCGGGTTTGGCTCGTAGCCTGCTCAAAAACCAGTGACGAGAAACGATGCAAAGCACGAGCGAAACTGCTTCAAACACTCCGCGTTTTCTAGTAGGTGTGCGCCCACTCCCATTCTCCCAGCATTCGATGCTGTTTCTCGGCTTCGTTTGAGGCGAGTTTCCGTTGAACGAGCTTGTGCAACGTCACCAAGTACTCGATATAGCTTGGTGCGTAGCTCATGCGGTCCTCAATAAGCAGTTGCATAAAAGTCTGCTCAGCTGGCGAACGCTGACTGACCATATCCGGTGACAACAGACCGGGAAACAGAGCATAGAGTCGTTCCATAACTGGTACCGGCAGACCGGCAAGGCCCGCGTACACACCCGGCACGGACTGTTGCTGGTCGGGGTTCACGAATTCACCAATCCAGAGCAAGCAATGCCAACCATCGAGCAGCAGCCACGCGCTGTCTGGCCCGAGACGTTCACTCGTGAGCGCTTGCAGAGGCGGGAGCTTTGCTGCTCCGTCGGGAGCCGCTGCGAGCTGAGCGTCGGTCTCGCTGGTTGCAGCACTTGGCGGAGCGGCTATCGCTCTGGGGCCTGCGGGCGAGTTCCACGACACCAGCGAAGGACTCGGCACGCAAGTCGCTTCCCGCGACACCACCCCGGTACCAGGTATCGGAGTGCCGACCATTGGATCCAGGACGGTGCTGTTCAGGGCATCGAACATCAGCGGGTGCATGGCAGCCTGCATCGACAAAAGCGAACTCGCCATGAACTGATGCAAGCGATATGCACGCTCATCAGGAGCAACGTGCTCCGCGCGAAATGCTGCACTCTTCAGCAGGCCCAGTGTGTAAATAGGTCCCAGTTTCAGAGCTTCTGGTAATATCAGCTGCCCAGGACTCGATCGTGATGCACAATACCGGCGATACACAAAAAGCATATCCACAAGTTGTTCCGTGAGGTGATCACGCAGCTTCGGTAGCAATCCACCAGCCTGAACGCGAGCGGCAGCACTGCGTGCGAGCCACCCCATCAGACACGTCACATCCAGCGTTCGAAAAAGCTGCCCCAGCAGCGTCGTGCACGGAGCGGCGAGCGTATGCACACGCACGCGACGTGTCCGATCACCGGGATGCGTGAACAGCACCGCCACCTGCACGCACACGCATGGCGAAACGGCGCTGTCTGCCGCAGTCGATGCATGCGCTTCCGCAGCGCTCGCCTCAGCGTCATCGCCAGTGCCAGAACGCTGATGCAGAAGCGGATGCGTAACGATACCCTCGGAGAGATCGTGACGGATGGCAACATACAGGTTGGTGCTCGTGCTCATGACCGGTATGTAGATATCGGGTCTGTCAGTACCTGGTGGCCGGAAACTTCCCAGATGCTCGCCCGTGGTGATGCCCGGCGAGCAGCGTACCCGCAGGACTGCCTCCAGGGCACGCACGGCGCGAATGGCATGGATCAGATCACGCTGGAGGCCTGCTACATCGCGGCCCTGTTGGTAATAGAAGAGCTTGCCTCCGCAGTGCTCGGTGAGCGTTCGTAGTGTAGCGAGATCGAAATACGGGAGCGGACGAGGAGTCGCTGTACCCGGGAACATGCCCGGGTGGAGGAAGAGATCCAGTGTGATTTGGGCATCTGCGAGACGCTTGCCTAATGCCGCAAAAGCGTCGTTCGCAGGTTGTAACAGCCAGCGCTCTCGGTCCATGCTGGATTTCCATTTTTGGTGGCTGCTGCGAGTGTCGAGCTCCAGCCACCGATTCCGAAGGGCCAAGCCTGCACGATGCGGGCCTAGGGATAACCCACTGGAGATGGCGAGGATTTTACCGCCGCCGATCGACGGGTCCTCGAGCAGCTCCGCTGCAGCAAGCACACCGGCAAAGATATGTGAACCGGGGCTCTCCGACTCAGCAGTTGTGTACCAGTCCGTGCGCTGGATATATTCAGCGATGGCTGGCCAGTACTCAAGGTCCGGTGACTGCAAAAGTTGCGTCGGAGGCACCGGCAAGAATGGTTCCTGTATGTCCGGAAGGATGATTTCCTGGACAGATCCAGAAGGCTGGATCGGAAACAGGTGCAAGCAGCCAGCGCTCGTGACAATAAGTGCTAGTCGTGCTCGGTGGAGCGCCAGACTCTCCGCGAGCAGCTCGCGGAAGGCTGCGTAGGGCAGCAGGGAACCGAGGCTTGGTGCGTCCGCGACCAAGACGAAAACTGGTTCACTGGTCCGTCCCTGATGACCATAGACCTCCTCCGGGACGATGTACTCGACGGAGCCGTGACTCAGTTCTAATCGATTGGCAAAGTCGACAGGCAACTGAGTGACAGGATCAAGTGGTACGAAACGATCGACGTCGACAGCGTTCAGATGATGACATAGGTTACAGATAAAAGAACGGCCGCTGTCTACATACCGAATCCCGACGTTGAGATACGCCTGGCAGCGAGAGCATCGCACCGGTCCATGCGGTCTTGTATCGATGACTGGTGGGGGTTTTTCGTCTGTAGCGTCGGCAAAAGGCGCGACGTAGACTGCGAGCGGAATACCGCTGGAGCGGGCCAAGTCCGGAGTGCGCGGCACGCTCCCTACAGTCCAACGCACATAGCGTGGTCGTGCGTTGCCTCGATCAATCTGGAAGGTGTCGACGGCTTCACGAAATGATGGCGATAACGAAGGCGTCTCCGCTTGCGTTCCTCGACCGTATTCGTGTCTGCATACGAGTACGGGGCGAGAGCGATCGATGTAGTCTCGGTCGATACCGGCGGGTCGTGGAACATCGCTCGGGCTGAGCTTGGAGGCACCCGACGGTGGACTTGTAGATTGACCTGGTGACGTAAGCGGTTGTTGTCCGCCGTTTGCGGTCCATGGGTCTCTTTGACTTGGGACAGATGAAAAAGCACTCGCGTCTGCGCCAGTTGTCATCCAGCCGTGGACGGTTCCAGCTACACCGCTTCGTGATCGCACTTGATACGAATTGGATCCCGTGGCTTGCGCACTTGCTGCTTGCGGAAACGCCCCAGGGTGCCCAGGATTCCCTGCGACTGGCCACCTCATCGATTGCGCCTGCGGCAGCGAGCTTTGGATGACGGCCGCACCGGGATGCTGGCCGCCAGGGACACCTGCTCCGCGGGGGACGGCGGGCTGCGGACCCCAGTCTCCGCCAGCAGGATGTCGCGAGGTCCCCAGAGCGCTCTGCGCGCCTTGCACTGCAGCTTGCAGTACTTGACTACGCTCTCCCAACACCGGACGAAGGCGGCCAGTTAGCTGCGCATTGGGAGCTGGCGCCGCAGCACGCCCTGCCGAGAAAGACTCCGCTGGCGCGTAGTGGGCTCCCTGTACCATACCAGGTGTCGGACTCTGAACACCCCGCTGCACGCCCATAGTTCCTGCCGGTTCATTGGACTGAACAGTGTCCGATGCGGGTCCAGCGCCGGGTTCTCGAGGCCTTAGCCAAGGCGGCCCGGGCGGAGCGTGCATCGTTTCCAGCAGGTTTACGCAGCGCACCCAAGTGCCGTTACCAAGCAAGTCGCTCCACCACTTTGCGAATGGGCACTTTGACTAGGAGGCGTGCCTCTCGCACAAAGGATGTGCTTCGGAACCAGTTTTTGGCTCGTTTGCAAGCGGGTAGCACCCGAAACTAGAGCGCGTGCACAACAATGCGTTGTCGACCAGGCGAGGGTTCATCGTTCGGCAAGCGGCCTCTGCTGCAGCGCAGGGTGCCCCAATGGTGGTCAAAATGCGAAACTCTGCTTGCATGCAGAATTGGCGCGAATGGATACGCCTTTGATCGAACGGGCGTCGTTTCGCGAAGCACCTCCGGGGGGATATTCGGTGCGGGTCTGGTGCGGGCGCGTCTGTATGAGCGTACATCGTCTCTTGCACTGAACACGCGGCGACTTGCTCTGGGATACCCTCTGAGGTCAGCGGAGCGGGTGACTGGCAGCACCTTTCCTTCCAGGGGCTGTGCTGGAACGCGCTTAGACTGGCTGTGGGGCACCGTTTCAGGTCCCTGGGTTGCGTGGCTGGCGGCACCGTGCACGGCGGACTCGCGCGGGGTATAGCGGCTTCGCGAGTAGTTCTCGATAGGGAGCGGCTCTCTTATGGCCGAGCTTTTGGGAGAGCGGGCCGGTACTCGCGGGCCCACGCTTGCGGAACTGGAGTTTTTCGCAGAGGACTCCTTGGTGACCGTGATCCCACGGGTAAACTTGTCTCGGATCGAGCTCATCGCTGGCGACTTTGGACCTTTCACCGTCAACGAGGCGTGTGCAGTACCATTGTGGCTCGCTGTGTGCTTGAAACGAGCGGGCTATTGTTCTATCGTGCCTCCGTCGTGGTTACGGCTGAAAGCGCTCACGGCTGCGCGCGAGGAAGAAGAGCAATCCCCGGAGCTGAGCGCGAGCCTACCTTTTCATTATCAACAGATAGCGTCCTTGTTACTGACCCATGCCGCTGCTGATATTCCTCAGGCTTGTCACATTCATGAGGTGTTGGAGGATATCGTGACGGTGCGTCAGGGAAAGATCCGAGCGCTTCTCCAACGAATAGTCAGCGAGCACGAGGCCACCCGGCCAGCGCGTCTCGGGTACCTCGGATCCATTGAGTTATTTCGCTTCAGACCAGCTCTTGTGCATAGCCTGCGTACACAGAGCTCCTTACACTCTGAGAGCGCAGCGGATCACCACTGGCCGGAGGATCGCGATTTCAGCTCCATGACCGGATCGCTTTAGGGGTACCGTGGTGTTTGTTTCCCAGCAACCTGCGTGAGTCGAGCCCAGTAGGTGCGATTCCACTCTCCTGCGAGACCGGCAGCGTCGATACTGTCATGGCTTGCCGCCTTGTCTCTCACGCATGCCTGTAAAGTGCTCGGCAGAAACACCGTTGATTTCGTCGTCTCTGAATCGAACAATGCTGAGCTTTCCAGCGTTTCTCTAGGGTGCGCTCCAGCGATGCAGCGAGGGGAACCTTTCGCCCTAAAGCCGCCCAGAGGCCGGTGAGTGTGTGCATTTAGACCCTGCTGATGGAACCGTTATCTTCTCTATACAGCTATTCGAGAACTAGGACGCTCCAGTGCATTGCCTGGAGTGACACACACACACACACACGGAGTATTCAGAGCGTTCCGAGGGACCTCAGCGACAAAGGGCGCTCTCTGGACAGCGGGCACCACAGTCTCTTCGCTGTGCTACTGCGGACGATGCTGAAGAGCTCATTGCGCAAACTGCTCACGTGACGATCACCTTGAGTTTTCGCTCCAGCTGATGAAATACGCACACGCGGGTTCGAACGTATTTCGCGGTGTACCTGGTCAGCATCGGTAGCGTGTCCTGAAAGCTGTTAGAATGGTGAGTCACTGCTTCTGCTGCATGCTTATTTTTCAAAGATATTCCAACTATATGATGGTTAGAGGTCTGGCTGCTATGCCCAGCGTCACTGTTTACGTCCATTTCTCGAAAAAATGGGGTGTCGCCGACTCCGAGACGCGGACCCAGGTAGAATCGCTTCCAAAGCGAGATCATGGGCGCTCTCCCACAGACCTTCTCTGTGAATGTGCACCCACTGCCAGGATCGAATTCGCCGGCAGAGACAAAGTGCGAGCTCCCGGTACCTAGATTGCAAGCGTCGGACCATAGAATATTTATGGTCTAAATAGTCCTGAACGGTATGATGGGACAGCAGCAGCTCGATTTCCTCTCTCCAGATTGCTGATGAGTGGTCCCAGCGCCAGCCGCTGGAAACCTGACGGTGACCAAACTTGACCTGGAATCTTGCGCAGTGCACTGCATCCCCTGTTCATGCTGCAGCGTGGGCGCTGCGTCAAACCCTTGCATAGAGCTTGACTTGCGGTCCGGAACGCATTCGCCACGACCCTGCGTATCGGTTCAGTGCAGATGGTACGTGCTCAAACGCTCCATTTATATAAAGTACTATCGAATCATGGAGCTCTACTATCGATCTTTACTTGCATAGGGGGCCGTTCTCAGCACGGTCACATTCGGCGCTCCAGACTGCCTGCATTGCGGGCCGTCCCTCAGCAGTGCCTTGCGCTTGCCGAGCAACCAGGCCTTTCGCTCGTCGCCAGTGATTTTTTCGTGGCAAGGCTTCAACGTTTCAAGTCAACGCCTGAGCAGAGTACTTTGTGATTCCGTTGGATGTTCGCTGGACACAGAGCCCATAGATGCTCCTGAAGCACGGAGCGTTTGCGGATGTTGATGGCGGTGTTCAAGTCTCCGTGCAGAATATGCGTTCTCGCGTGGTGACTGCTAGACGCATACCATAACATGCTTCTAATTTTCGATTGTAACGCCATCTGCCGCTAGCTGAGCCTCCCAACAGCAAACTTGTGCATCCCGTGATGTTTCACACTTTGGTTTCCTTTCTACAACAGGAAGCACCTGTGCTCCCAACGCATGAATGCCGCCCAGAATGCATCCATGGGGATCGTACGGAATCGATTCCTGCACTCGTTGGGTGCTCTCGTCGATGAAGCGGCAGTGCAGCGCTCGTGCCCTACAACACGTCCAGCGCTACAGCCTATCGCCAAACAGCACGACTTGTGCGTCATTTCCTGTTCCGATTCTTCGGTAACGTTTCCGCATGCCCGCTTGTTGCTGCTGCCGCCATGGAACCGATCCCTTTCGCGATCCTAGAGCGCTCACGTATACTCCTGACAGAGAACGTACGCGTGAGCTGTTTGGATGTAGATGCACGTCCTGATTGGAGTGTACAGGGTATCTCGACCGTGTCGATAAAGCGTTCAGGGAGTCTAGAGCGATCCTGGCGCTTCATGACACGCGCTGGAATGGCTCCTGGTGGACATCATACCGAACCGCCAATGATACCGAGCCTGGAAAAATTGAACAGATCAGTCTGCTTTCTTTCTGAAGTGTTCGCCCTCGTCCTCTATGTTCAGAGGCAAGGCGACGGCCATGATGCCCTTCAAACCGGGATCCACGCGCACCATGAAGAGTCTCTCTTCATCTACCTTGATCAATTCCAAATGAGTATCTTTGCTAGACTCAGATCTTGGTTTCACAACATACATGCAGTGTGAAATGCTGTCAATCTCCATAGACCAGTGAGCGTCGTTCCATCTATTTCCTGTAAACGAGAAGCCTTGAACGAGCTCCGCCAATACAGTTTGCAGCGTAGCTCGATCATTTCATACTGTCTCGCAGAGAGCAGCCTTTTCTTCGCTTTCTATCCTACTCGGCCAGGTGGCGTGAGCGCAGTAAACTAACACAATATCCATTTCTTTCTCGGGATTCAGACACAATAAGTGGACGATGCGGCCTGACCTCGCCTTTTCAATGTCTGCATGTATCTATTCTTGCTTAAGAACTTTTTCGCCACCGTCGTGAGCACACAATCGGACCGAAACGCGCATTTCCTCTCCCGTCCGCGCACGCCTACAAATCCTGCAAAGCAGATCAGAGCTGGTGAAGATCGAGAGCAAATTTTCAAAGAATGGAATTACGAATGCGAATGACTCGTCTACGAATCCGTGAGCGCCTAAAAGGTGCTCCGCAACTGGGAAGCCGCCTTCGATTGGATTGAACTAGGGAGAAGAGGTTGAAATGAAGGGCGACGCATCGCCAACCTCAGCCGCATACTCCTTGATCGCATTTGATTGATCGGAAGCGATGTTGTCTACGAGCAGAACAGCAGAATGTGCGAAGCAGAAGGTGTCATGAAAAATGCGTCGACAAAGGATGCGCTATCGAACAATGCTGCCCGTTGATATGCGAAGCAGAAGGTGTCATGAAAGATGCGTCGACAAAGGATGCGCTATCGAACAATGCTGCCCGTTGATATACGAAGCAGAAGGTGTCATGAAAAATGCGTCGACAAAGGATGCGCTATCGAACTATCCTGCCCGTTGATATACGAAGCAGAAGGTGTCATGAAAGATGCCTCGACAAAGGATGCGCTATCGAACTATCCTGCCCGTTGATCTACGAGGGAGAAGGTGTCATGAAAGATGCGTCGACAAAGGATGCGCTATCGAACTATCCTGCCCGTTGATCTACGAGGGAGAAGCATGTTGTGCGCTGCTGCAATCGCCTTGCCGTACGGAACAGCGTAACGTAGTGCGGTGCTTCTGCCGTCGGAACAGCGCACTCGGTTGCAGGACACTGGGCACCCCGCGGCACCATCATTGATTACTCGAAAACAACGAAATTTATGAATTCGTATGCCCACAACAACGGCAGCTTCATTGATTCGTTGTAAGCATATGACATTTACTGACATTTATACCTACAAGTGCGACATCGACATTGAATGTTTGTCAGTATGCGACATTTATAGAAATTAACTCCCTGACAATTCCAACTGGACATCGATCGCTCCGAGCCAAACCGCTTCGCACACGAACGGGTACCAGGCTACGCGCCGTCGTCGAAGGTTAGAGTTCAAGGGTTCTTTCGTTTCAATGGAAGCGTTTCAACCTCTTCGTTCCATAGAACATGTTCCACCTGTGGAACGGAAAGGACCGGAGGAACGCTTCTGGGAAACCTTTGACGAAAAAGCCCGGATCCGCTTAACCGGCGCGGTGCAAGGAGTGCACTTCTCCCCGCTGGGTTCCAACCAGGTTGCCGTCACGGCCGAGTCGCGAGTAACCATTCTCAAATCGTCTACCGGGGATTTGATCAAGAGCTTCCCGCGTACGGACACCGTTGCCTATGCTGGCCGCTACCGTACCGACGGTAAGCTTCTCGTTGCCGGGACAGAGAGCGGGCTTGTTCACCTGTACAACGCACATAGTCGATCAATACTGCGTACGTTTTCCGGCCATAAGAGGTAAGTTTCTCTCTGGATCTGATTGATCACCTAATGCCGCAGGCCTTGAGGCGACCACAGTGATGTGCAACAGGATGAGTGCATCGTTCGCGGTAGACTGCCGAGCTCGGTGCGAATGCGCTCGCACACCATCCATGAGCGAAAGCAAGAGCCCCGTCTTTTGTCCCTATCTGATCTGCCATCACTCGTTGGTGCACTCTACCTGCGGCGACACGGAGGCGGTCTATAATGAGGAGCAGGCCGTCGTTTGCGTGTCACATGAACATCAACTAACCATCCTGTTGAATGACTTCACGATATCATTGTAGTTCTGTTCGGAGCGTATACTTTACCATAGACAAGTTGCGAGTGGTGTCTGCGTCTGACGATATGACCGTACGCATCACGGATATTCCTAGTGAACAGTGCCTGCTCAGCTTACACCACGCAGACCGAGTTCGGGCCCAGACGCCGTGCCCAGCATCGCCGCATCTGTGGCTCACCGGTTGCTACGACGGCGCGGTGCGACTCTTTGACCTCAGGTTGCCCAGTCAGAAGCCCGTTCGCATGGTCTGGCATGCACAGCATGGGCAAGTTGACGACGTCTGTTTCCTCGATAGCGAGAGCAGCACCTTCGTCGCTTCGGGCGGCGGCTCGTCAGTGCGCTGCTGGGAGCTGCTCCATTCTAGCAGCGATGTGGAGGCTGGTTCACAACGCGCGCTGCTCGCTGAGCTTGAACCGCATCGGAAGGCAGTGATGGCGTTAGCACTGGATGCAACCCGACGCCGATTGCTGTCCGTGTCACTTGATGGGGCTTTGAAAGTCCACGATCTGAGCGTCCTTTCAACCTTGCATACGAGATCCATTGGAGCCGGTTGCCTCTGCATGGATCTCTCTGCCGATGGGCGGAGTCTCGCGACCGGCCATGTGGACGGTCAGCTTCGCATCGAGCGACGTGGCGTGAGCAAACCTAGTGGCATTGAAAACGAGACCAATATGGACGAACGATCCGGTGAACCGGACTGGGCGAGTCTCGCGCGAGGTCACCTTGACCGCGGTGATGCCCTGCGGCCGTACCGTCCGGGAACACGTCGCTACTTTCTGCGTGGCATGTACGCGAAGCCCGACAGCGACATCGACGACGTGATTCTTGGTGATGGCGACTCCACGAGCGGCACAAGTCGACGACGACGACGACAGCATGATCAGAAACCCTACGATCACCATCTGAGACGCTTTGCGTACGACAAAGCGCTGAGCGCTGTCTTAGAAACGAATCAGAGTGGTTTGATCGTGAGCATGCTGGTAGAGCTCGACCGTCGCAAAGGCCTCCAAAATGCGCTCTCTAGCCTGAATGAGCAGCAAATGATAACCTTAATCGAGTTTATTGCGAAGCATATCGCGGATAGCCGCTATATCCAGGTGCTTGTACCGGTCTCGCATCTAATTGTTGACATGCATCATACGAAAGATTCTCTCTCAGGCTCCTTACTTGCCGCGCTGCAACGACTCGCAGCTCGCGTTCAACAACAGGTTCATCATCTCGGCGATATGGAGAAGATGGCTGCAGCGATCGAGCTCTTCCTCTCGTGATCCCGGGTGCGACTACCTGGAAATTATGCCGTTCGCATGAATTCGAGTCTTCCTGTGCGTTGCTTGAACATGCAACGTCCGTTTTCCCAGTCTCAAAATAGAGAGCGAGTTAGGCCCTGTGTGCACAGCGGTCATACTTCGCAAAGAGCGACCTGCAGCTCTGAGCAGGCGTACGCGACTCTCCGATGATGGTGCATCGAATACTGGGGGCTTCGCCAGGTCGCTCCGGTCGAGCGTAGTGTAAAGCCACACGCCATGTCGAGGCAATCCCATGCTCTTCCGAAACCTGCTTCGCACGTTATCATTGTGCTGCGCATGATGCTCAGGGATCACGTCCATAGACTTGGCGCTGCGCTTCGCGTATACTTCCTAGTGAATATCGCACGTGTGGGCGTCTTCGAGCGTTTTCGGTCGCTGACGACAACCGCTAGCGATCGTTGTTGATCGGAAACGCCGCTGTTATTCATAGATAGCGGAAGCATCGGCCACCGCAGCGCTTGTGCTGTGTTGTGATCGCGACATGTCCCGACAACGGCTCGTGGTACTTGTTGCACGAAATCTTAGCCATCATTCACGACATGTATGCACGGTATCCGTCTGGCCACTTTGCAGACCCGGCAACAATACGCCTTTTCTAACCTATGCTTGCAAGCGAGTCGCGGTCACGCTTGTCCATACAACGCTAGGCTACGCTGCTGGAGAGCCCGGGGCTGCTTGCCGACCGTAGAGGGTCTGGGGTTCCACGAGCACCGGCAGCGCCTCCTCAGTCTGACCGTCTGCCGCAACGCGTTGCCAGAAACAAGAGTAACGACCTGTGTGACACGCTACACCGACCTGCTTGACTCGCAGCAAAAGCGCATCCATATCGCAGTCAAAGTAAAGCTCTCGGACCCACTGGACTTGCCCAGAGGTATCTCCTTTTCGCCACAATGCTTTTCGGGAGCGAGAGTAGTACACAGCTCTACCGCTCTGTAACGTCTCCGAGAGGGCGTCTCGATTCATATACGCCAACATGAGCACTTGATTCGTTTCTGCGTCCTGAACTATCGCTGGTACGAGACCAGCGGCATCGAAGCGTACCCGACGCCAGGTCTCCGCTGTGAGCTCCTGCACCGAGTTGCTGACGGAAAACACCCCAAACTGTCGCCGGACCGAACGAGGTAACGTTTCCTCAACAGTACACCACTTGCAGAAACGCGCACATTGTGCACGCTCGCTTGTCCCCGAGAAAGCGCCCTTCGTTGGCGCCCAGAGCGCTGCAGCCGCACCCGAACGTCCACCAGAGCGGAAACTTGCAGCCGGGACCCACATGTTTGCTCCGCCAGTGCAGCGTACGCAGACCCTTAGTTCACTTTATCCCAACGTGAGCGTTTTCGTACGGATCGCGCCTCCACCGCTGACCTGGTTGGTACAGCTTCGAGAGCCGCTCCGCTCCAGCGAGCTCGCCGCTCCGACGACGAACGCTGTGGCGCTTGCGGCGACAGCGGAGCATGTGCAGTCGCTGCTCGACTTTGTGGCTGCTGTGATACCGAAGCACTCTGCTGGGGCATACAGTCTGACGCCGTCAGGGCACAAACGCAACGCATGAACGGTTGTTTTGCGATGAGGAGTTCATAGAACAAGAGACGTGGTGGTGCCCACTCCCGCCCATGTACACAGCTTGACGGGTGCAGCCGCAGCGGTGTCCGCTGGAGTCGGCAGCGTTGCTCTGAAGCGACAGCCGCTGCCTGCACGACAACGGGGTCGTCATCGTCGTCAGGACGCTCGTGAACGTAGGTACCACGGCTGGTGAGTCTGGCAGTTTGGTCCGCAAAAGCGGTATATAGTGCTGCAGCTAGCGCCTCCGGGCGGGATGCCAACGGCTGCCGCAGGTAGACGGAGAGCTGTTTGCAAATGCTCTCCGCAAGACGCAGCACACGTTCGGAGATACCGAGGCGATAGCACCAAAGCGTTGCGTCCGAGGCTGCTTTCCAGGCATCAAAAACTCGTGCAAACAAGAGAAAGTCGTTATATGCCAGAGGGTCTCGTAGTTGATTCGGTTTCGTTCGACAAAAACGGGGAACTGCTTCAGCAAGACCCCGTCTGGTGAGCAGCGGGTAGCCTGTCGACAGAATCGCAACGGCACTCAGGAGCTCTCTGGTGCAGCCGAGCTCCTCTGCAGCTAGGAGCGCCCTAGCGAGCCGCGCTTCTAGGGGCATGTCCGCCATGCGTTGTCCGAGTGGTACTGAGAGCACCTCGCGGGCGCTTGAGCAGCTCTGGAGCTTACGGTCCGACAGCGCTGCGGGCGGGGCTACGGCGCTGTTTTCCGTGTCTTGTGAGCCCGTACGCTCCGCTGCTGCTTCTGTTTCTGCTTCAGCAACTGTGGTCAGGGCACCGAGGCGTCGCAGGAGCCGCAAGCTGCGCCGGACGTTCGCGGTATCCGGTGGATCCAACCAGACAATCTCGTCGAGACGATCGATGCCCATCCGCTTCAATAAAAGAAATGCGTCTGATAGATCCACCCGTTTGATTTCCGGAATCAACTCCGGCGCCATTTGCTCACTGTAAAACTCCCTGGTGTATAACCGATAGCATACCCCAGGCGAGCTTCGCCCGGCTCGCCCGGCGCGTTGCTCTGCTGCCGCCTGCGACGCTGGAACGACCTCCAGGTGATCATAGATACGCTGCTTAACGTAACCAGAGTCGATGACGACTCTAACGTTGGGTAACGTTAGCGAAGTTTCCGCGACGTTCGTAGCCAGGATAACTCGCAGCGTCCCCGGTGGAGGTCTTTCACAGCATATTCTGACCTGCTCACTGGAGGGCAGCGCCCCGTACAAGGCGACGGTAAGCACTCGCGGCTGCGACGCTGCGCGGTTCAGAGAGTCGACACCGAGCCCTGGTTGCGTCATTGATGTCCCTTCATCGCTGCAGGAGCTTTTGTTCGTTGCGGAGGCGTCTGAAGCTCCACCAGATCGATGAATTTTCGACGTCGTCGTCATCGTTGTCGCCGGGGAGCAAGCCAACGTCTGCTGCGCCTGGTGCTTCATCAATTGTGCGGCTCGTTCGATCTCCTCCTGGCCGGTGAGGAACACCAACACATCCATTCCGTCGACGATACGATCCCGCTGGTTGTGCTTGCTCTCGCACCATTCCCCAAAGACCTGCATGACCTGGGATACGGCAGCGAGTACGTAATCCTCAGGCATACTGATCGCATACGCGATGCGGACTGGATACCTACGACCCACGATACGCAGCACCGGTGCCCCGCCGAAGAACGCAGAAAACTGATCCGCATTGAGCGTTGCCGACGACACCACGAGTCGCGGTAACTTTCTCGGGTTGTTCGAAGTGGGGTTTGCTGTGGCATCCTGCTGCCATAGGAGGCGGCGAAATAGGGCCAGCAGTAGATCTGTGGCGAGACTCCGCTCATGGGCATCATCCACCATGACGAGATCGTATGCGGAGGCCAGTGGATCTCGCACGAACGCTCGGAGCATCCAACCGTCAGTGACGTACTTGATGTGCGTTAGGCCCGGTGTCGTCTGATCAGCGAAGCGCACGCTATAACCGACCTCACATCCTAGTTTGACGCCCAATTCTGTAGCGACGCGAGAGGCTAGCGCCATCGCCGCAAGCCGCCTCGGTTGTGTGCATGCGATCCAGTTGAAACCGCCCTGCTTCCATAAGAACGCGGGAACCTTGGTAGACTTGCCAGTGCCGGTTTCTGCGACAAGAATGACCACCGGGTGACGCTCCAGCAGCGCGCACAACGCAGGTCCAGCAGCGTCCGGCGAAACCCCGCTATCGTTCTCGAGCTCGACTGCAGAGTCCTGTGCGCAAGCCCCAGCCCACATGCCCAACAGGTATCATGAACTAGACCATATACGAAGACAAGTACTACCTAGTTCACCGGAAATACGCGTGCTGCCTGCTGCAGAGGCGTAACACGAAACACTTCACGAGTGCAGTTGCAGGGTCACCACGGAAGCGTCGAACGGCGGTGGCGGACGCTGTCGAGGAGGCGCCTCCGAAGCCCCACAAGTGCGCCTACGGCTTTTGTTGTAAACGACGCTAGTGCAGGAAGCCTCAGGTTTTATTCTTTTGGTTCTGGTGCTTCGCTATCGTTTCTCAGGTGCTTGGGGCGGGTGTGTTGGTGTTTAGGTACCTGCTGCCTCTTTGGAGGCGGTTTCGCTACCGTTGGCGAGCACGCTCAGGAGTTGCGCTGTAGAGCTGGCACACCCCGGGCGCTTCAGTGCGGCTTTTTGGCGGCATCCGAAATGGATATCGGTCTGGCGGTGCGGTCTCCGCTTGATGCTCTAGATCTACCCTCCAGAGATGTTTCGACACTGCTGAGGTACTTGTCGTTGACCCGCGTCCAGCGGGCTGCACTGGTTCAAGCTGAGCTAGTGGAGGTCGTGGCCACGGCGCATAGGGCCACTGCTCGGCTTGTTGAGCGTTTGAAGCTCGCGAGCACCCAAGGAATCAAAGCAGAGTCCTTTAATAGGGCTGTGGGTGCCATGCAGGAGATTCTAGAGTCCCTGATGGAACCAGCTGCGGGTAGGGCACTTGACGAAACGGGTCGGCGGCGTCTCGAGTGGTTCCGCCAGCACGACGACTGGGGTCGGTACGTCGACCTCGCACTGTACGCTGGCGTGCACCGGCCCGCGGGCATCCTCCTGGGAAACCCATTGACCGACGCTGAGCAGGAGCGGCCGCTTCTGGAGCAGTTCGCAACGGTGCTCGTGTCGAGTTTGTGGCAGCGCTTGGGGCCTTTTCGCACCGCGCACTACGCTGACCCCTTGCTGATGGATGCGCTGCTATCTACAACGGCCTTTTTGCGTAACAGCACAGCCAGGATCATATTTAGCACGAGTAACGTCTTCCATGAGGGGGACGGAGAGCCCAACAAAGCCGCTGAAGCGGCGGAGATGCCATCAGCTCCCTCGTCTTTTTTTGGTAAGCAGTACGTCCACGGGATTTCGGCGCTCAGTGCTTATCTTGAGCAGCCAGCTGCAGCGCCTCTGGAAGTCATCTACCAGGTGTTGTTCAGTCTGTGGCTGTTGTCTTTTTCTGTGCGGGAAATCGGACCGGAGCCTTTCGAAAGCGGCCGATTACCTCTACGATTGAATGGCGTTCTGCGTGAGCTCAAGGCTCAAAAGGCGGTGCGCTTGACGCTTGCCGTTTTACGCAACCTATCCGAGGACGCGACACTCTGTCGAGAGATGATCGGTGCGGGCATTGCAACGTATCTGGGCACAAATAATGCTGCACTTCGTCGATGGAATGATGAAGAACTCCAGCTCGACGTGATGCACCTGCGAAGCCGACTAGCAGAGGAGCTTTCCTCCATGACTTCGTTAGAGATGTATCTGGAGGAGCTCCTCGTCGGTTCGCTAGACTGGACACCAGCGCACCGGGATGCAGCATTTTGGGAGGAAAACGCAAACAAATTTGAAGCGGAAAATTGGAAAGTCTTGCGTCGATTGTGTACGTTGATCCGGGACTCGCAAGATGCCCACACGCTCAATATTGCTATGAACGATGTTTGTGAAATTTTGCGGGTACAACCGCGAGCGCGGCTCATCCTCGAAACCGAGCAGATCAAACCACGTTTGTTGGAGCTGCTCACCCATTCTAGCAGCGACGTGAAGCGACGAGCGCTCTCTTGTCTACAGAGACTCGTACTTAGTGGGTCGCGAGCGATCCCCAGCATGAACTAGCCAACAGATATCGTGCAGCGGCACAGGCAGGTGCAGTCATCTGCAGGAATCACCTGAATAGTGCCGTGGCGATCTAGTTGGCCTCAGCGCCCAGTGATTTACGTGTTTCTCACTCGTGCCTGCAAGGACGCTGACGCCTGAGGTGCCTCGTTTTCGCACTAGATGACCTTAGCGCTTTTGCTGCATCGAAGCAGGGTACTGTGGTTGTTGCCGGCTCAGCGGTTTCGGCAAATGAGGTGGTACAACATCGCTTCCCGACTCTGCTGATGTCGATTGCTTGCGTAGTGTGCCTGGCTGTTGGATGCCAAAGTCGCAGCCATTGCTGCGTAAACGGATGACGTCTGGATCAGACTCCGGGGACACGAGTTGGCCGCTTATCCTTGTTCTGTGAGATATTGCGTGACCGCGGAGCATTTTGTGTCATGGAGCGGGGTCGTATTCGGCTGCAGCGCTGAATACGACCTGCACTTGATCGGACAAGTCGTCCGTGTCCACGAGTGTCTCCATCCCGGAATCAAGGTTTTTGTTTTTATCAAACCAAGGCGCTTTCACTCTTTGGCGAACTGCTAGACGCGTGACTGGTTCATCCATGAGGCTCTCTAAACTGTGCGTCGGTGCTCGGCGCTGATATCATTCCAAAAGCACCGCGAGGCACGTGCTTTCTCCGCAAGTTGACTTGACGTTTTTTCGACAGAGACAAAGCTTTGGGATAGTTTTCGTGTCTCTCTCTCTCCAGTACCTGCACAGCATCTGTTCATAAACTGATTCAAAGTTTTTTGGACAACTGGTTACACGAACCGTGGCGGTTTGGATAGGTGCTTCGAATTCGCACCAGCTCCCTGTACCAGTCGGGCACTCTTCCTCAGCGCACGAGCCCTACGAAAACGGCTTTGTTCCTTTGCAACGAAACCTTTCTGTGCAGAGACGTGCGGGAGCCGTACGCAGAAACGACTTTGCGCAACGCAACCGTTCTTGTTGTGCAACGTGTCCCGGGTCAATGGCGACTTTCCAAGGACCCCGACACAACTGCGGGCGTGGTTATGTGTTGCGCGTTACTTGTCAGTGCTGATGCGGTTGCGTTCTTGCCGCGTTTCCACCGCCTCTCGCTAGATGGCAAGGCTTCTCTCGCACTTCATAGCGCAGAACGCTACCAGAAGCAGCTCCTGTGAGGGAGCATTGACGCAGGTTTCGGCCGCGGCTGGCGGCGCGCCAGTGCTAGGGAAGCGTTGCGAAAGTGGTGTCCAGCGGGCAAGTTCTTGAATGACTTCCGACATCACCTCAGGTTTTGCAGCAGTTGCAACTGCTCTGGAGCACGAGGGCCAGCTCCGGGAGCGACTCCGTCTGCAACGAGACGAACTTGATGTTGCGGTGCGCTCTCTGGAGACGCAACTCAGTCGACTCCACTACGAGGTGGACTGGTCGGACGCGGTTGCAGGCGCTCGTCAGCAACTGCGAACGATAGGGTCAGGTTTTCTTGAGTTACAGAGCCTCGTGCCCGAGGGCATGTTCTACAAGTACAACGATCTATGGCGCCAGTGCAGCATCCACATCGTGCAGAGCTGCTTGCTCATTCGGTTCTTTGAAACGGTCCACGCACCGGGGCCCCGGTTCAGTGACAATCTCGACCAGAGTCAAGCAAACGACAGCGTCGAAACTTGCACTGCAGCTCTGGTGACAAAAGACGAGGTGCTTGAGATGCTCGACGGTGAAAAGGCGCCGACACAACCTGCACTGCGTCTCGACCTTGAGGAATACCTGCTGGGCCTGTGCGGCGGTATTCAGGAGCTCGCGCGGCTCGCGGCGAACCGGGTTGTACTGGGCGACTATGCAACCCCGCGCAAGCTCGCTTTTTTCTGCAACCAGGTCTATGCAGGCTTTCGACTGTTAAACTTTCGGAATGACTCTCTTCGCCGCAGCTACGATGCACTGAAATACGCGATTCAGCGACTTGATAGCATTCTGTATGACTTGCGCATTCGCAAGTTGTCGTGAGCAACGGGACATGTCGGCCGTGTAGATTGGGGCATCGGCGACGGGTTCTTCACCCATGACCTGGTGTTCGAGGTGGTGCGACGCTTGGGGATAGAGCGGATCCGACGCTAGAGCAGCTCAAAAAGATATGATGCCAAACCTTTGACTCCAGACTGCTGTCGACAAGGACGCCTTCACCCAGACCAGCGCTGACGGATTCCAGTAAATCCATTGGATGTATCGCAGTGACCGGGCTGGAGCTTGTGCTCTACAAACGCGTCGGTACGCATCCTCCTGCTAGTAGTGACAGATGCGTGCGTGCGTGCGTGCGTGCGTGCGTGCGTGCGTGGAAGGCGTCGCCGCCGCTGCTGCGCTGCCTTCCCTTTTACGACGATCGTGGACAAAATTTGGGAATAGCTGCGCTGAGGCGCGCGGACTGTCAGAGCGTCTCTGAAGGAACGGAAACCGTTGCATTGTTCGTTGGTAGCACGCGCGTATCCTAGAGTTCTTGTGAGTATCATCGTCCGTAGAGGGAAGTATCGACATTGGCGTATTCCAGCATGGCGCGCTGGCCGGTGCCGGTCAGCGCCTCTAGAAGCATCTGTCCATTATTGTACTAGAAGGTAAAGTGATTTCGTTTTTTCCGTGAAGCGCCTCGGATCCGCTTCACTGCCATTCCCAGCGAACATCATATTTCCCCGTGTTTTCAACACATCTTTCGGCACGTTGCGTTTCGCTTCATGTTCACCGTACCAATCTGTAAACAACAGCAATTTCGGACGCTATGGTCCAGCGGCGTGCTCTGCAGAGAATCGAACATTGTTCAAGGCAAGATGTTGTCGGTGCCTTTACGACGAACCGTGTTGCGTACACCGCTGCACTGTAGCACGGAAACAACGGAGCCGACGAAACGAGCCACCGGGGTCGCAGACCCGGTCGAAGCGCGAGTACGAAAGGAACTCGAGTCAGCAGGCATTGAACTCGAGCAACTACTGAACCCATCAAAGGTCGTTAACTTAGAACGCAAACTCGCCGAGTACCAAACCAGACTCGCTGAGCTCACGAGCTCCGGGAATGCGGCTGAAAGAGACCGCCTTCTCAGCAAGTTTTCCAAGATGCAGCGTGAACTTGAACAGGAGAAACGCGCGGTAATGCGTCAATGGCTGAAGAATCTTTTCGTCGCTCAGGGCATACTTACAGCTGCGCTGGGTGGATGGATGGCGTTCGATTCTAGACTACCCTTGTATGTGCAAGCGCTCGGTTTTTGGATGGTCTGGCTATTCACGATTCCGTCTTTACGCGCTCGTAAGCCGTCTAGTGCAGAGAAGAATGCGTTGAATGTATCCTTTCTAATAGCGCCGGTGATGAACTTGGTGCTGCCTGTTTTCCTCAAGGATACCGGCGAGTTATGGCTAGCTCAAATATTACAGCTGATCGGCTGTTATCTGTACTACGGGGTCTGGACACCGTCCAGTGTCAAGGACGCACGCAAGACTGCTGTACAGCAGGAAGATCAGGGCGGTACAAAACGTCTCAACGTTCGATTACCCGCTATTCTGCGCTGGCTTGATTGGGGCAGTTGGCGATGACCGACGCTCTTTGGTGCGCGGTTCTAGAATCCTATGCGCTCAGTTCACTGTAAAGACCGCTTGAACACTTTGCGTGGGTGTTTCGCAGTCCATATAAATCTTTCCGAGCCCGTTACAGTCAGTGATGCGCTCTCGTCGAGCGCGTGCAACTCCAGACACCCGAGTTCGCTTCGCGGTCGCGTTCGTTGCGAGTTCGCGGGCGTAGTACCCGAACACTGGGAACTCGACCGCTCTCGTTTGCGGTCCCGAAACGCCCTTGGACTCTGCTGGGGTGACCAGAGGTGCTCGCAGTTTCCACTGGTCAGCGGTCTAGGGTCAGACTGCAAGAGTGCTTGTTCGTCAAGTTCCTGTTGGAGTAGCCGTTGTTGGAGGTAGTCCCAGAACTCGCTCTGTGACAAGCGACAGCCAGTTCGGCTGCTTCTCGAACCTTCAACCCTATTCGTTAGTGCAAGTGTGCATGTGCTACGATTGTTAGCAGTGCGCTCTGTGCGCAGGGTCCCTTGCATTTCCGCTAGGGTGTTGCAGTGAGCTTCCACTACCATAGAAATCCAAGCAGAAGGCGCGCCAGAGCTCGATTGCACGCGCACGGGCGCCGCCGGCACGCAACGGTGTCGAAGCGCGCGCGATGCTGTCGCACGCACGCTCTTGGTACGAACCTGCAACTGGTGCAGCATCGTGAACATTGATCCGCACAAATGAGAGGATACAAAGCTGCATCCCACGTGCACATTCACAGCAATACCCGGAGTAATCGAATCTGTATACCATAAATGCAGCGGACCATATACATGAACTGGACGGAAAGGCGGTTCCCAGTGGATGGCGCATCCCGGGGTAGCACGGGTGAAGCAGCGCCCGCCCTGTCGCGGGTGACGTACGGGCGCTGCGTGTTCGCTGTTTTCGGCACGCAAGTCCAGCAGGTGTCACTTCGTGGCGCAGAGAGGTGCGTGTACCCACCATGCCTATCCAAGAAAGCTCAATGAATTTTTGGAACAGACTCAATGCGGCGATCGCTTCGTGAGTGTCTCGCGTGTCCGCACTCGCTGCAGAAGGTTCACTTGGAAGTATCTGCGCCGATCGGGCGGGGTGGGGGTCAACAGAGGGACTGGGGTCGCATAACATGCGAACCTCGGAGCGTCAGAAGCGAACAGCGTTCTGGATCTGCATAAGTTGCTCGCATTTATCGAGAAGGCTCTTACGGAGTGCATAGCGGACTCCGCGGTAATTGTGTTCGCTTACAATATGCCAGATTCCACGATGTTGCTACAAAAGGCAGGCTTCCGCTACCGTGCACGTATAAAAGTGGAATCGTTTCGAGCAGCGCGCGCATACCGGGGCTCGCACCTGCTCATCAGCACACGGAGAGTCTCAGTGTGAAATCTTCGAATCTGGCGATTGGTGCCCAGATGCGTACGTAGAGCCTTCGGGCTCTGGTTTGCTGTGTGCGTTCCCACGAAGAACAGGTCGCCAGACTCGCGTCGATCTCGCAAGCGAGGCTCAATGCGACGCATCCATCCGGGTACACACACGAGCACGCACCGCAAATCTTCTAGAATGACGGTGGATGTCGAGTCGCATCCCCGTTTCGGGATTCCATGCATACGGGGCTCGAACGCATGCTTCCTGACCGCTGAATTCCGTACGGCTCCGAGGAAGTGTGACGCTCGCTGAAGCTTGTTGCCGCAGGCCGGACACGTTCGAGTCAGCGCTTCCACAACACGATCCTGCGCTGTGCAACGTATCCCACGCGCGCGTCCGCAATGTCTCTCTGTAGCGCAGCTGTCGCCTGCCATCTAACATGCTACCCACAAATGAACCGAAACCTGCATGCAATGCAGGGTCCCAGGTCACCGGCATTGCCCCGTATGTGAAACCGGTGAAGCGGCACGTCATCGCCAAAGCGCCGCGTACGCAGGCCTCGCGCTGTTCACGACGTTCCCGCGAGGGCATTCGATTTTCGAACGCGATCGGACGTTCGTGGTATCATCAGCGAAACGCGCTGTGCCTGCACGCGCCGGACGTTAATAACTATTGTTGTCCCAGTTGTAAAAAGCAGGTAACAGATGGACGAATATTGCTATGAACAGCATAGTGGCTCACCAGGCCTCGGACGACGAAAGGGCGTACGGCAACCGCTCGGCGACGTTGGCAACCTTGCTTTGAAGCGCGAACAACCTTCAACGGCACAGAAGCGAGCGCCGATCGAGCAAGATAAGGTCGGCTGCCGCGATCGTCTTCCAGTGGTTGAAGACTCGAGTGAGTTGCGTGAAGAGGCGCGCAATTTTTTGAGGGTCCTCAAGAGCGCTCACCCCGCCCAGGAACTGCCTCGCACGACGCACTGCTCTTCGTGGCCCGTGTGCCGCGTACCCGATCCCGACGTTGATGACGAGGACGCTTCCCAAACCGATTCGCCACTGCATCCGGGATACCTGCTGCTGTGGTGAACGCACCGCCGCGCCCGGATGCGGCTTGGATGTTGCAGAGATGGTCATATTGTATAGAGAGCGTTGATACACGATGCGGCTGAGGTTGCTGGATCCCGTGCTTCCGGTTGCGGAGGCTCTGTTTTCTGACCTCTGCATCGTCTTGGACGTAATGCTCACACCATAAACGAATAGAGCACGTCAATCAGTTTTGAACTGAGACTAGGGGATATCTGGAAGCAGTGGGCGCGCATCTTAGGTTGCGTCGAAAGTTGTCGATTTTTCTTCGCTAGCCTGGATCCGTGGATCTCACTAGCACTCGCGGGATGCGCGACAGCTTCTACCTGTCGACAGAGCGATCACCATTCACCATGCAGGCGCCGCTGTGCACCATACATGCCGCACCGTGAGCTCCAGGTCCGGATCAGGGGCCTCATCCATCCAGCCGCCCTGCTGATGCCGAGCACGCCACTGGTGCTCACTGCTATGCTGCATGCGTCATCGTCGTACCGACCGCATACCTTCCGCATCCTCACCGCGCGGCGCACCTGCGTTGAGGCGACACTGCTGCACACCCGCGATCCGCTGCGTTTCGGAGCGCGCGCCTTGCCGGGACCCGGCACGAATGCAGTGCGCGCTCCGCGGCCTCGAGCACAGCTGCCGCAGGCGCCCCTGCGGAGATTTGCTCCTTGTTGAGGTAGTACGGCGGGGTAGCTATACGCAGCGCTCGCGAAAATCCGGTGTCTGGGCGTCAAATTCATTGAGTTTGGCCATAACGTTGTCTCCCTATATGCAGACGTACGGTCACAGCAATATTTTGCGAGCGTCGCGGGGGCTCTCGACCACACTGGGTCGAATCGGCTGTGCCCTGGGCCGAGTCGGCGCGAGTAGCACCAGCGCTTTACCCGAGCTGACGCGTGCAGGACTGCGTGCGCCGTTTGGGAAAGTGTGCTGGCTATCAGGGAGCAGCGTGTCGGCGCCCGCGTCCAAACTGTGCGTCGTGACGCTGAATGGGGCGGATCGCCGCGGCATCGTACATAGGTTCACTGCTGAGGTCTCGAAGCACGGCGGCAACTTTGAGGAGTCGCGTATGGTACGTTTGGGCGGCGAGTTTGCGATCATGTCTCTACTGACGGTATCCACGGAACGACTCGAAGAACTGCGCAAAGCTCTTGAGGGGGCGTTCCCGGATTACAGCGTGACTTGCCGTGAGACTCGGGAAGAGCCGGTGGTCGAGACAGACGTGCGCATGCTCGAGATCAGTGTCGAAGGCCCCGACCAGCCAGGTATCGTTCGCAGTCTCACAGAGGCGTTGGTCCCATTCCAGGCTCACATGGAGGCTATGGAGACGGAAACTGTACCAGCGCCATTTGCCGGATGGCCCCTGTTTCGTCTGAAGGCCCAGGTATCCGTTCCTCGCTCGACTTTCGTTGGAACTCTAGAGGAGGCACTGTCCCGTGAAGTCGAGGAAAAATTTGATCTACTGGTGGATGTGAGCTCAATCCCGGTCCGGAAGCAGCGTAACTGGCCTAAGAAACCAACTGGTCTCGTGGATGTAGCGGCAGATGCCCAGCATGCAACCTAGACGCATCTACATGGCTACATCTAGTTTTGTACGCTGGGTGCAGAATTCTCAAGAAACTGCTTCCGGTGCCGGCAAGTTCCTCGCTCTACCAGACGCGCACTTTTCGGGAACGCGGTTGTTCAGGGCCCCAGCAGGGATCCGATGATACGCGCCGCCTCGGGTGAGCTGCTAGCCTTCGGGAAGGTTCTGGCTTGTGCTCGGGTGCCGCCGTGCCGCGGGTACCGCATTATGACTGGCGTGATCCATCATGTGACCACAAGAATGGAAGAGCAAGCGCGTGCTTGGAAAGTTGCTCGCGCTCCAGGAGAGCTCAGCTTGGGTAATAGGAAACTGCGTCAATGGGAGGGCAGGCTAGTGCGCCCCGAACATGATCATATAGGTGCTGGCGTGTCGATCGCTCTGATCCGCACTCGATGTGGGGCAAATAGACTGACACTGCCAGCGGAGGCCGTAAACACTAGTCGATGCAGATTTTATGTCTGTCCGCAGTTCATCGTACTCGATAGCGACTGGGATGCATTGGCGCCGCGCGAGAGCTCGCTCCCAAGATGTCCTACTGCCGGGCGGATTCGCCTCAAACGCTGTCTGCGATATGCTTAGCTGGGATTTCTCCCGCCGACGCGTCTCTTCGCGACCCTAGGAGCGTGTCACAAGCTCGTTGAGTATTTGGTTCGCGCTGAGCAGCGCTCGTAGGCGGTAAGCAATGCAACCGTCAGTGCGAAACAGGTCCCCAAAGCATCCTCACGACAGCATTGCGATGATAATTGCGGGCACGATTTTCGTGCATGTGTCGCAAAGCCGTCGGGACGCACGCCCCATGTCGCTGTTCACCGCCCTGTTCGTTTCCAAGCGTTGCATAGAAATATTACAGTGCGAAAACCGGTCCGCTTGTAACGTGGTTCAGACACGGACTCCATTTCGCTTCGAAATCGACGTCGATCGCCCCTAGGTGTGATACCCTCGACAAGCGCTCGGCAAATTCATGAACTTTGGTACCACTGCCCATCGCACGCGATTTGAACGCATCGGACTCGTGCTTGCGTACGGTGGTGAATCACGCCATGACCAGCGAGCCAGCGATAGCGTTCGATCCGGCTTTCGTACCTGCATGGGCTATCCGGCAGTGGGAGCGATAGACGCCACCGCTACAAGGAGCTGATGAACCTTCGGGGAACGCCCAGGCGCTTGTCATTCGTGAGCAATGGACGTGCAGCGAGCACCAGACGGTTTTTCACGCGCAAGACGGCGGCGCAAGTCCTTTCCAGTTGGAAACATCCACCGCGCCGTACCTGCTGACGCTGGACCTCGCTCGTGCTTTTTTTCCACAACGAACCCTTCATCAAGTTATTTACTTGATCATGGGGGTTTCAAGTAAGCGTTGTATCTCTTCGAGCGTGTACGAGTCCGCGATAGGAATATTCTCCCGAAGCCAGGCTTCCGTCACTTCCATCCCGCTGCGTTTCGCAACGGCCAGCAACTCCACTATTATGGCGTCCTTATCCGCCGAGCTCAGCTCCAGCTTCGCCTTCGGGTCGCTCAGTGTCTCTCGAAGTCTACGAAGACTCTTCCTTAAACTGTAATGAAACGATAGTGAAGAAGGTGCAACGATGCGGGCTTTCGAAGTGTCCACCGGTTGCGCCGTTGTCGCACGGATCGCGTAACTTCGCGTCCAGCCAACCCGCGCGGAGGCGGCTCCCCAGCACCTGCTCTGTTGCACGATACGACGCAACATGGACGATGGCATCGGGTGCATATGCAGATCCTTTGTGGATGAAAAAGCAGCGCACGTAGGCGGTAAACGATACACAAGCGTACGGCCTTGGCGGAGGCAAAGCTATCGCGCCCGAATCGGTAGGTAGCGCACGGCGGGCGCGACGAGAATCGCCAGTGTGCAGCAACGTCGCGTCAACGTGGCTGCATTGTGGCAAGAATGCGGAAAGTATGCGGCTGGTAAGACGATGACACAAACAGCATAGCAGTGAGCACCAGTGGCGTGCTCGGCATCTGCAGAGCGTCTGGATGGATGAGGTCTCCGGTCCAGGCCGGCAGGTCATGGTGCGGCTTGTGTGTGGTGCTAGTCCGATTCAGGGATCCAGGCAACGAAAAGAAAATCGGCAACATTGGACGCCACCTTAGATGCGGCTCGGGTCCCGATCATGCACGATGAAGGCGACTACCCTGGGGCAAGCTGGACGTCAGCGTTTGGTGAACCGCTCTATTGCCGAATTGTCTGTTTCCTGCATGGGAAACGCAAGCCGTGCTGCAGCGAGCGAATCTGGGACAGGGTTCGCAACTCATAAGGAGAACGGTGCACCTCAGGTGAGGCATTTTCGGCTATAGTCTGCAGATTTTAGACGTACACTGTTGCGGCATCGTCGTTACAACAACGATTACGCGAGGGCAAGCGGCAGCATGACCAGCAGGTACTCTGGTCACGCGCGTCCTCAAAAAATCTCCGGAATTCGTTAGCAAATCTGTTCTGTTCTCATAGACAACACCTTTACACTGAGCTGAGAACCCCACTTGCGCCATGAATATCGGCATACTGGAGCGTACCAATCATTTCTCAACCCAACTCCGAGCTCCATCAATGAACATGCATGCCTCCCCCGAAGATACTCGTCATTCCGTACATTCCATCGTGCACCGCGCCTGTCGTGAGCGCTCCCAACTGCCTCCGAAAATCCGATACAAACACAGCACGGAGATAGAACAGCTGCGCGATATCACCGATAACGTTGGATCGTGGCGTTTTTCATCCAACATGGTGTCCGGTCTTTCCTTCACTTTCTATACAAACCTTCTATGAAGCGACCAGTGACGATGAACGCCCCGGCGCATCGCTCAGCGTGGCCCCTGCGGCTCGCGCATCGATGGTCTTGCCACCGGCTCGTAGCTCGCGCTGTTTGCAGTGAACGTGTTCGCTGGTACCGCCTGTGAAACCCGATCCTTGTGGTGCGTCTGTGGTTCAATATGCTGCTTCCCTGCGGAAGCTGCTTTTCTGGAAGCCTGACACTCATTAGGTCGCCTAATCGTCAAGCCAGGCGGAGCGTCGCGCTCATGACGGTTCCGCCGGCGACACCACCTGGAGCAGCGACTCCGCTTGTTCGCCACGCGATTCTCGGCGCTTTGGCCACGACTGGAGCACTCTTGGCGGCAAGCTATGTATTCCGGGTGAAAATTATCGAATTTTTTATTTGGAAGACGCACAGGCTTAGGGTTAGGATTGGCTCGATTGCCCGGCGGAAGCGAGGCTCCTACGAGTTGCACCGGGTGCGTTTGCTTGCACCGCCACCGCCGGCAGGCGTCGGTGAGCGCGAAGCGTGTAGCGTGCGCCTCATTGAGACAAAGTTCGATGAAGGTGCCGCGCTGCGGTCCTTCATGCCCGCGTGGATGAAGCCGGGTAGTGAAACCGCCGCAGTGGGCGTAGATGTGGAACTTCATGAGCCACAGGCGTTCCTTGAGTTCGACAACCTAGAGCTGACGGACTCGAACTGGCGACGCCTGGCCCGCGAAGTAGCCTCGACGCGGAAGGCAAAGGCACCAAAACGCAGTCGCGATACGGCTACCGACGCGACTACTGGCCAGAAACTAGCACAGACTCGGCGCTTCGCCTTGGAGCGTCTTTCTGTTGCCGGAAGTGCACATCTTCGAGTAGCATCTCGAGCACTGAATGAGATGTTGCTACCGGACCTTGTTCTTAGTGGCGGAGAGATTCGGCTACTGGAGCTTTCGCGCTCGCCCAGTGCAGCTTGCGCGGAGTTGGAACGAATCGCGGCCCAGCGAATGCTAACCGGCAACCTGGCTTCTGGGATCAACGCTGACACGCGTCGTCGACTCGAACATTACGCAAGGATCGTACTCAGCAAGACAACGGAAGAGCTGCGGATGCGCAGCCGCGAGCATCTGGATCGAATCGAGCAGTTACTGCGAGAGACCCGAAAGACCCTGGATGGCTTTAGTCTGCCGTCCAGCCAACGAGATAAACTGCAAAAACAGAGCGAACGACTGCAAAAGAACCTGAGGCGCGCGAATGAGTGGATAGGCGGCTTGGATCGCCCCGAGAAGCTCGCATCCCCCGAAAAGAAGCCCGTTACGGAGAAAGAGGAGCCATCCAGCGTACCAGGAGGCGATGCGCAACGATGATTCGCGGAATAAATTACGAAATAGGCGTAAACAGATGCGAACACCGGGTTTTGAATGGTGCAAGCGATGCGGAGTATGGACTTTTGCCGCCATGCACTCGCGAGCGGGATATTGCATCTCGGGACTCAGCGCTGGGTATGTAGTCTCGCGGCGGAACTGAATCCTCTGCACCCTTACCTATGAGGTCCGTACGCCGATACACGGAGGCCAATACGAGACATTCTTCGGAGGTCTTCGTATTTGTCGCAGTCTTGAGCGGGAGCATCGAGGCAGTGGCGGATGTAGCACGTGTTGACGGCGAACGATCGGCACAAGATTTAGAACACGTACTCGCTCGCCAGCAATCGTTGCCAATATGATGTGTGGAACATTCCCGTTTCTATGACCGGGCATGCGAGAAACATTCTAGCAAAGCGATTACAGCCCTAGACGCCGAAACCAGCAACTGGGCGAAGGCATCCAAGCTGCGAGCAACGTCGATTTCAGCGTGGCAGCTGATCGATGTTGCATTTGGAGGGCGAGAGCGCTCATGCACCAGCAGCGCGGCTACCTGGAGCCCTGCTGAGCAAGAATATCTGCTGCTTCAGCCTTGGATAAACGTTCTTCTGCGAGTTTTCCACTCCTTTTGTATGCATTGACGGTTACAGGGTTGCGTGATCAATGCTGCAGCCCGGGATGTTCCTCCGAGGCCGATTCGCTCTGTCCACAGAGAATCCAGACTGGTAAAGTGCGTGCATTCCGGACGAGTACATGCATCTCGCACCTTCACGATACATTGCAGATGGAAATTCTTTTCCATCTTCGTTTCTCGTCGTCTTTGCAGAGTGCACTGCAGGCTGAATGCTTCGAACATGCACCTGGGAAACCAGGGCGCCCTCTTTAATGCTGTTCGTATCATGCATTCACCGGACACATTTGCAAGGGATCTCGTTGCGTTTCGGTTTCCGTGGACCCACGGATTACATCTGCGCGAAAATAGTGTGCTATTTGCGATTCGGTAGCGCTTTCGAAGAGCTTGCAGAGCAGTCTGGATCGAAATCTTGAATGCTAGGTTTTAAGGGTGTCAGGTCTGTGAATCTGAACTGTATGCGGTGTACTCCGGGAGACGCAGCTCGGTCGTCATCGCCACGCAGAATGCAACGATGAGTGTGATATGTTTTGTAAGAGTCTGCTCTCGAGGAAAAAGGAGGACATGGGAACTATGCTGCTGCTCCTGATGTCTCTGGTCGTTAACCACTGTGAACATTAGGTTCCAGATAAAGCCAGTTTGCTTGCGGAAAATGTTCATGTTTGCGCAGCAAGCGCAGCTCACTTGGAGCGATCGTGCTGAAGCTTGCTCTCAAGGTATGCTGCGGAGCGGATACGAGTGTCGATCGCTCCCTCTCCGATCAAGGCTGCTACCGTTCAAGCAATATCTCGGTATACTCTGGAATATTGAATAATGGAGCACCAGCATTTTCCACCGAATGTATCCGAATATCATTACCGATATCTACTTTTATGGGACGTTCGAGCATTCTTTGATTGCTGACCGTACCGCACAAGCGTCTCGCTCAAGGCGGGATTCCAACGCCTTCTCGCCTGATAACTAAATTTTCCATTGAGAGGCTCTAGCGTTTCTGCTCCATGTCCATTAAGAGTACTACACGAGTACCTCGCGAGCCCGCTCGACACAAGGCTGTTGGACGCTCCCGATGCACGAGACATTTCCGGATGTTGGTTGAGGCATACAGGTCTCCGTGCAGAATGCCTCTGCCTATGTTTGCCTGCGGAATCGCATCATTGCAAGACGCTCATTTTCGATTGCCTCGCCAGTTGGCGTTCGATCAGCTTACCGTTCACCATCTCGTGCATGCGACTATTCACTACGCTCTTCTTCTGTGCACGGTTCAGCGTACAGCCATGCTTGTGAAGCTTGCGTATCGTCCTGAATATATCGATGGAAATTGTCCGGCATGGATTGGTGCACTCTTTGGACGCTCTCGTTGAATGAGCAGATGCGCATCCAGTTTGACAAGTGCTGTATTGGATGCAAGGAACGTTCAGGATAAGCATGCGAAGAAGCGTGCTTCACTCATCGAAGGACTTGCGAATACCTGATTTGAACAAGTAAGGCCGTTTCATCCAATTACCATGAAACATATCAGTTCCTTTCACCTCTTTTTCCAACCCACAAGATGCATTCCTTTTGTAAAATACCCGCTAGAAAAGCAAACAAAACAAAAGTGACTCGCATACCCAAATGTTCCACACGTATCTGTGCTGCGTCTATCGAGCGACTACCAGAGCGCTGCATCTCCAAACGTACCCAGCATCCGATCTCCGCTGCGAACAAGTCGGGGCTGCTGTTGGTGACGTTCGTACTGCTTGTGGCGGTGGCGGTGGCGGTGGCTTCCGCTCTTAGAAAGTGCTCGCTTCTCTGGTTTCTGACAGTACATGTGTCTTCGGTGGACTCTGGTTTGTTTCGTCATCGATCTTACAAAGTAAAAACTCAGGTGTCGGGTCCGGAAGCGACAGGAACGTTGTCGGCGGCTCTACCAACAGCCGAAGCAGGGGTAGTGAACCGAACTCCGCTAGGACTCAAGTTTTGCTCCCTCTGACAATTTAGAACTGACGTTGCAGAAAGGACCAGGGCTTCATTCGTTGCCCACCATGTTCCATGTGACGTACCCGTTCACGCAGAGACAATGCTTTCTCCGTTCACGAGAAGCGTGCCTTGCAACGTTGCCAGCTGGTGCTTTTCGAAAGCACCTGTGGCGCCCTTCGTGCTGGTCGTTCCGCACACGTCTTCGTAAAGAGGCGTCGCTACGGAAATCCACAGTTCTCGCTCCGCTTACTCGCCGTCTGCAGCTGAGTCTCTTCGGCCTCCCAGAGCGGTTCGTTCGCAAGTCCAAGTCGCCGGTCTCGGCAGAGTCCAGTGTCGCCACTGAGCTCACACGTGATCGGGTCAAAGATCCGACGCTCGCGAAGTACTGGGATACACTTCTGGAAATCAATGCACTGGAGGCGGAACTGGAACAACTCAAAAGCGATGAACTCAGAGCTCGCTTGGATGCCCTGCGGAGAAACGACTCGGTGCGGAGCGGGGACCCGCCACTGGCCGAGGTATTCGCCATCGTTCGAGAGGCCGCACGTCGGACGCTCAGCATGCGACCCTTCGATGTGCAGGTTCTTGGTGGCCTTGCACTCTTTCACGGTTGCGTAGCGGAGATCGCCACCGGTGAGGGGAAAACGCTCATCGCAACGATGCCGGCATGTGCCAGCGCGCTAGCGGCTCGCGGTACCGTCCTGGTCGTGACGGTGAACGATTACCTCTGCCGTCGCGACTTTGAAAACATGGGTCCACTGTATCGCTCCCTGGGTTTCTCTGTCGGGTGTGTGACCAGCGCCACAGAGCGGGCGGCACGTCAACGAGCATACGCTTGCGATATCACCTATGTGACGAATGCGGAGCTTGGATTCGACTATCTACGCGACCATCTGGTGCTGAGCGCTGCTGATCAAGTGCTTGTGAGGCCCAAGCCCTTCTACTTTTGTCTACTGGATGAGGCCGACTCAATCATGATAGATGAAGCGCGTACACCGCTGATCATTTCCCAGGCTGCAGAGGCGCCCACAGAGAAATACGCTACTGCCGCTAAACTGGCTGCAAACCTGCAGCGGGATCGGCACTACACGGTCTATGAAAAGGAGCGCAATGTCACTTTGACAGGCGCCGGTTACGAAGCATGTGAGGAGGCACTGCAAGTGCCAACGCTCTTCGCCGCAGCGGATCCGTGGGCGCCCTTTGTGCTGAATGCACTCAAGGCGAAGGAGCTCTATCAACGTGATATAGATTATGTCGTTCGGGGTGATCAAGTGCTAATCGTGGATGAGTTTACCGGTCGAGTACTGCAAGGTAGGCGCTGGTCAGAGGGTCTGCACCAGGCCATCGAGGCCAAGGAGGGGCTCGCTGTCCGCACTGAACCGCGGACTGTAGCTTCCATCTCGTATCAGTCCTTCTTTCGCCTGTTTCCTCGTCTGGCAGGCATGACGGGCACCGCTGCTACCGATGCAGCAGAGATACGCGAAACGTACGGACTCGAGGTGGTCGTTGTGCCCACCGCGCTACCTGTCGTTCGCCGAGACTACCCCGATGTGGTGTTTCGAACGAGTCGCGGCAAACTTCTTGCTGTGGTCGCAGAAATTCGACGCCTGCACCTTCGAAAAGTGCCCGTCCTGGTTGGAACCACCAGTATTGAAGCTAGTGAGCGAATCAGCGCCCTTTTGAGCGAAGGCGAACGCGTTCCGCACGAGGTTCTGAATGCACGTCCGGAGAACGCTGAACGTGAGAGCGAAATCATCGCCCAAGCAGGTCGTCTAGGAGCGGTTACGATCGCAACAAACATGGCTGGACGAGGAACCGATATCGTGCTGGGTGGAAACGTGTCCAGTCTAGCACGCGCTCTTCTCCAGAGGGAGCTGCTTGCCACGTTCGCTCTGGGGCCTGAATGCTCCTCTGGGGCCGGCGACCGCGCATCCACCGAGCATTTCCTCTCGTGTCTCGAAGAGGCGGAGCATCACCAGCTGCACTGCTTTGGAGAAAAAATCGCTGAGGCACTGCGTTCCCAGCGTTCGACGGATCCCGGTCCGCGGCTTATCATCGAATCCATGGAGCAGCTGCATCAGCTGATGTTGCAAGCTGCCGAGTTTCAAGAGCCAACGTTGCCCTTCTCTGCCGAGGCCCAGGAGCTGGTAAGAGAGGCACTTCAGTGGCTGGAAAAGCAGCTGCGTCCGCGGCTCGATGCAGAGCGCGCAGCTGTGCTGGACCTCGGTGGCCTGCACATCCTCGGAACTGAACGACACGAGTCACGCCGCATCGATAACCAGTTGCGGGGTCGTGCAGGTCGCCAAGGTGACCCCGGATGTTCGCGTTTCTTCCTGTCGCTGGAGGACCCCATCTTCAGGGTGTTTGGGGGTGATCGGATGGCTCGCCTCGCCGAAGCGTTTCGTCTGGACGAAACAACCCCCATCGAGAGCGTCCAGGTTGCGCGTACGCTGGACAATGTCCAGCGCAGCATCGAGCAATATTATGCGGGGATTCGGAAGCAGTTATTCGCTTATGATGAGGTGCTTTCCCAACAACGGAAGGTACTGTATCGACAGCGAAACCGCTTTTTGGAAGCCGATGAAGCGCTCCTATTCGGTTCGGATGCGGCAGCAGCCCGGGCCTCTGGGGTGCTTGCTGGCCTCGCGGGCGACTGGATACGAACGACGATTCAGGATATTCTCCAAGCAAATCGTCGAGATCCGGCAAAATGCGTTCAGAAATTGAAAGCGTTCTTCCCAGGGGCGCTTCTGAACGAGAGCATGTGCCAGTCCGCAGCAGCTATCGACCAAGTTGCCGCCGCTGTTGGCGTACGGCTCTCGCAACACCGGCGGATGTTGCAACAGAGCGCACCGCAGCAGGATGTTGCTGTCTTTCGCTATTTGGCACTGGTTCAGCATGATCAGCTCTGGAGTGAACATTTACGAAAATTAGCGCTTTTGCGGGACATGTCGTCTTTGCAGACGTTGCGGCAGGTAGATCCGTTGCAACAGTATCAGCAAGATAGTTTTCAGCTCTTTGAACAGATGATGGCACAAATAAGGCGCAACACTGTATACTCGTTTTTCAAGTATTCGCCGGGGCCAACGGTATCCGCGTGATGGCCCTGCGCTCCTCGAACCGATGATTGCGAAACATGGTGCAACTCTGGGTACGTTTTCTCCACATAGTCGCCATTATCGGTGGTGCGTTCATGGTAACTGTCATGCCGTGTCGGTAGAGCGAGACACGTGACGCTTGGGAGTTGTCCAGCTGGAAGCCTTCGACGAACCGCTCTCCATGGGATGGTACCGACCGACCCGATCGCACGAGTGATGCACTTGCGATCTGTTGCTCGAACAGGACTTTTTTCGGGATCGTGCCGAGTCTGCTCTGCAACGTGGACTCCGGAGAGAAGATCGCTACCTCTGGTACTTGCCTGATAACTAGGGGTGCGCTGGCGAGCACCGCAAGGTTTCAGATAAAGAGCGTGCATCGAGAGGCAACCCTCGTTTGGCAGTCATGCGCAACCGTTTTGTTTTCAGAGGAAACGAGCTTTGAAGCGACAACCAAGTGAGAACACGGGCCTAGAATGGCAAGTTTCTCGGTGGAACCTAATCAGGGCGCGTGGTCTGCCACGTTCATCGCAGAGTAAGACGGAATGAGAGGACTAACTCGGACAGACACTCTAAAGTGTAGGGCTCGTCCCATTATGATTAAGATCCGTTTTTGCAGGATTTGGATGCGACTTGTTCCCTTTCCTCTCTCGCATCTCCTGCTTGAAACATGTAGTTCTCTCCTGTGCCTGCAGCTCTATTATCACCTGCAGCAGCATGTTCATAGCAACGTTTAAGAACCGATTTCGCTGTTTATGACTGTTGTTGTTGTTGTTCACACATTGTACGCAAAGGCAAACTTGCGATTTACGCTTCGCCCGGCATTTTCATCTTCCTTGTGTATAGCCTTGAGGCACACGCTCCCGCAACGACACGCGGCTTCGGTCAGGTGTAGCGCTATGCCCTATGCACCTCCTCATCCGCGCCCCGCTCTGTGGCTCCTCGACACTTGCTTTACCGCGCGGAATATGCCTTTGAGGACTGCAAAAGAGTCCTCTCGATACGCTCTGTTTCTGCGCCTGGTGACTTGCTTTGCAATTGCGGGCCTCTTCCAGTCGAATATCTCAGCGAATACTGTTTCTTCTGCGCAGCGAAGCACATGCACAGGCTTTTCCATTAGATAACGAGCTTTTGGAACGGTAAGTTTTCCTTTAGGGATCAAGTATCTGGAGAAAAATCCTGACTGGAAAACAAGTTAAGCAATCTCGATCTGTTCTCGCTACCTTCGTAGGCTGCAGCGATGCTCACTTCATCGGAAGCGATCGCAGCGATAACGCAGGTCCGAGTCCATGAACGCCCTGCTCCACGCAAACAGTCGAGACGGGAGCCTCTGTTAGCGTATCCCGTGTGTGATATCAAGCAGCTGTGGAATCACATTTCGTCGATGGGCACAAAGTGAGCATGATTAGTCTTTCAAATGGAATCGATTATTTTGAAGCGGCGGAGTCATTGAACTTTCGGCACGAGCTCGAGCAGACGCCGCCAACTAACGATGTTGAGCTGTTTTTTTCGTCAATCCAGCGGCACGAATTGCTGCTTTCTCGAGTTCCCTTGAAACAGAAAAGTCGAAAACATGAAGAATGCGTGATTTGGTCATTTTACATACAAGAAAATTAGAAGAATAGAAGCATCACTCATGCACTGGAAAATGATATCGTTTATTTTACGAGCGAATGTTCGTGAGCGTCGCGAATCCTCGAGTTTTCGATAGCGCCTCGAATCCCAGACGCAAAACGTTGAAGGAACCGCAGTGGAATACGACAGAAAATTCCCTAAACCAGGTATGAATCCGTACGCACGCACAGCTGAACTTCGATTGCCGAGGCTGAACATCTAAAACCGTTCGAAATCTAATCGAAATGAATGAACTGAACGAGCAATGCAGTGTTCTACAGTATTCTGAACTACGCTGGGCGGTGAGCGAGCAGTTTAAACACTCTATGTCGCCGGCGAACTCGCCGTACTACTAGTTCGATCGACTCGCAATCCGATCCAGATATTCCTTGACGCACTGCTTTTTTTCCGACGGCTATACGGTAGAGGATAACGAGCGGTAGCGTCAAGTTCCCGGAGCGTCTGCTTCAGATACGTAACCAAGAATACCCCACACCAACGATGACATCGCTGCTGTATAGGAACCTTGCCCGTCAATCGACCAAAACAACTAAGAAAATAGAAGGCTACCTAGAGCGCGTCCTCGGGTGCAGCAGTCGCCGACATATACCGGCAACAGGTTCGCCCGGTCCAGCTCAACGAAGTCATTGAGTACACTGTATTTGGACCTGTGTGCTCGCGTGCATCTCTTCCGGTGAATACGGTGCCTTGCCCTCAAGTGCCGCCGAGCTCCAAACTCGTTCAAACCCCATAAACTCACCAGTTGAAACGAAAATAGGAAATTGGAATGAGCGTCACCGGAAAGCGCTGCTCACGTGAATCGCGAGAGGCATTCTAGGGCTCTGGTGGAACAACGAGGTCAGCCTCACGTTCCAACGTTGCAACCCAACGCGCTTCATCTCCGTCTAAGAAAGCAATTATCAAATCCAGCTGTGCCTGGAATAGCCGACTTGGGTCTTGGCGCGAGGCTAAACGAGCAAATCGAGTCACAATCCGGGGCAAACGATGCTCAAAATCTGACTGCACCTGGTGTGCAGCTCCACGCAACATCAAACGATGTGTGGCTGGCCATAGCTGCAGTGCCCGACGCTCCGTCGGGGACAGACTGCGGGAGAAGAGCTCATTGACGAGCAACAAGCTGGGAGCGATCGCGCCCGTCGGTAGAGGAAGACTTGATGCTTCTTGCGTGGGCTCACGCCGCCCTTCGTTTCCATTCTCGATCTCGGTTTCGTTTAGCAGAGGCCAGAACCACGGATCCAGTAACAAGCAACGGTGCAGTGAAAACTGGTCAGCTCGAGGCGATAACAACCACTGGGCTATCGTGGCACCTCCAAAAGAGTGTCCACAAAGCGTTATTCGCTTAGCATCACACACCTTCAGCAGCTCCAGCTGTAGCCGGTCTTCCTCGGCAGTGGCGGGTTCCGTGCCCTGGAGCCATTCCAGTAAGGTTTGGATCTCTCGACAACGCTTCTCCAATTGTTCCTTTCGTGCTCGTTTTCTCTTCCCAACAGGATCTCGAAGATTTGGTTTTCTGTAAAAAAGAGCGGTGCCTGATCGAGTAAGCGTAGCAGATGCGGTTCCATCCTGGTGTTCAACGGCTAGCACTACCATCCCGTGAGCGCTCAGCGCGCAGCACAGCTTTGCATAAGCAGTAGCGGTTCCGCCCAGTCCGTGCGATAGAATGACCACCGGCCAGCGGCGCTCTGTCGCTGGTGAAAGATCCGGATACGCCTCCATGCGAATCGACCCGAAGAGACAGCGCAGTGTCCACCAAACGGGTCGGAAGTCGATACCAAGGAAGCGAGAATAGCCGCGCACGTAGAGCGCCTGCGGACTCGCTATCCAGTGTGCACGCTCCTTCGTAGGCAGCCCGCCATCACCCACAATAGCTGCCGGATAATAAAAACGCACAAGCACCTGCGAGCATATCCATCGCACAATGGTGCCCACTGGGAACTGGATCCGCTGTTCGCCTGGAGCAGTTGCCTCACACTGGAGCGCCATGCTTCGCTCCTCGAACTGTTTGCTGATAACTGTTGTTCACCGCTAGAACGCTCTTTTTCACCAGCTTTTTGATAGTTTACAAACACTGCCAAGCCATAACACTTGTTCGAGGCTAGGAACCTCTCCTTTCCTAGCGCTTCAAATATCGCAGAAAAACTTGCATACGAACGGAACAGCGTCTCAGAAGTTGCTTCCAGCGCAAGCGCCAGACACTCTGTGAACGGCAACGAAGCCGTCACGCGTTTGCGCGTGCGTTCGCCCAGCGAAGAACAGCGCTACCCGATACATGCTGTCGAGCATCCGCTGTTCTACTCGAAGCTATGAACACTGCTGGAGGCGCGAAAGAATATATAGACCAGAAAGCTGTTGAAGATCCTGCAAGATATGGAGAGCTTGCTGACCTCTACGACAAGCGCTTGTGGCACCAGCTCACGCAGTGTGTTGTTGCGCTCGTTGAGCACTGGCAGGAAACCGGCGTTCAGAGTGAAGAGGCGCTGGCATTTTACTATCGCTTTCTACGAGATTTTGAAACTAGATTAAATCCTCTTTCGCTCACTCAAGTTGTTATAGGACTTTCTCGTTTGGTGCACCGGCAGAATGCGCGGAACGCTGCTGCGTTTCTGCGCGAGTGTCTTGGCGAGAAGGCTCCCGTGGAACACAGCGTTGCAGCGCGCACGCTCTATCTTTCCGAGCTGATCCGTCTGCTACTCCGAACTGGCGACGATTCGGCGGTAGATGAGGCGAAGCGGTTGCTGGCGGAGGCTTCTAGTCTAGTTGCTGCGACAACGGGGACGCTGGATCCTGCGGTGAGTTCCGCTTACTACCGCGCAGCCAGTGACTATTACAAGGCGATCGGCTCGGCTGGCGAGTTTTACCATCACGCGCTGGCTTTCCTATCGTGCACACCGATTGAGGTTCTCTCCGAGGCAGAACGCGTGGAATGGGCTCTGGATATCGGGATGGCAGCCCTGTTGGGCAAGGACATCTACAACCTCGGCGAGGTGCTGCAATGCGACGTCGTACGCGCTCTCGCTGAGCAAGACGAGAGGAAGTGGTTTCACCGACTTTTGCAGGCAGTTGAAATTGGCGATATTGACGAGTTTGAGCGTATAATGGAGCGCGAGGTTACGGAGCCCCGACTGCAGGAGCTCTTACGTACCAACCGAGCAACCCTATCCCAGAAGATTCGTTTACTGTGCTTTACGCGTATGGCGTCGTTCGATGCGGTCTACGCGGGAAAGATACCTTTCTCTGCTGCAGCGAAAGAATGTCGCGTAACGCTTGACGAGGTGGAGCATATGGTGATGAAAGCATTTTCCGAATGCCTGGTGCAGGGTTCCATCGATCAAGTCGATGGGACGATAACAGTTTCACGTGTACGGCCACGCGTGCTCAATCGCCAAGATGTTTCCAAAATGATTGAGTACTTGAAAGCCTGGGAAATGCGTACGGACGAGATGTTGCAGTCGTTGCAGACTGAAGCACAGGAGCTCATTACACCGAGCTGAGGCTCAGTCGCTGCCGAGAACGTCCCATCAGTCGCTCGTTGGTTGTGGTGTTGCTGAGCGCTTCGACATCCGGCACAGAGCAGGCGAGCTTGCTCCTATGAGGTCTTGCGCGCACACGTCGAGTCTATGGGGAACAGGTGACCTCACCTGAAAGCTTGCGGCGTCGGACTTGGCGACGACCGTCTAAGACCACCATCTGGCAATGATCGAACCGAGTGATCCGTCCACGCGACCTGAGCGGCAATCTAGCACATGAGTTAGATTAAAATGGATTAGTGTGCGGGTCGCTGCATTCCTGCCATTCGTCCCTTTTCCGAACGATTCCTAGATGCACATTCGCGACTGTCGAACTGCTGCACTCAAGGGTTGCGGATTCGTACGTACTTTTACGGTTCTGGAGCGTCTCTCGGAAGTGACTCCTTCGACTTCGTGCCGCTGGAATTCGTGACATCACAGCGATCGTGATGATTCGCGTCGATTTCAAAAAACGATTTGGAAAATAACGGACTTCATGATCCATTTCATACGTGCAAGCTTGCACGCGTCCCCGTCTCTTACGTATATCATGCTCAAATCACGCATTCTTCAAACACTCGATCCTTCTGTTTCATTGCAACTCGCGGACGTAGCGATTCACGCCTCTGGATTGACGATTCTAGTCCTTGCTCTGGATTGTGCTTCGACGCCAGATGCGTGTAATCAACCGCAATTCGCGATATCGCGCAGATATGCGCCGGGTGTTTTCATTCGAAGAAATGAAGAATCTAAGAGAAAGCTATGGACGTGAAATTCGGGTATCCCGGAGAACTGCCATCGTCGAATGGAGGAAAAAACTAAAAAGATCCTTTTTTCGTCGAGGTTAGAGCGAAGAAGAGCAAGTGACGAAGAAGACGGTGACGGTGAGAGATAGACGAGAAAAGTTCATTGTCCCACGCGACGATGACAAGACTGCAGTGGCACTGAGGGCGTGAGTACTAGGGATCCCTGCATCAGTGCGTTCAACCAGAGGCAATGCACGCAAAGGGTTCGTGGACCGCGGGTCAAACGCTGCTATCAATATCGGACGATGTGCGGTGCTGGAGACGAGGCCCGAGAAGCTGAAGCGATCCAAATTCGTGGGGCAGCCTTTGAACCTTGACGTGTACAAAGACAAACTGAAACCGAAAGCGGGAGTCCGGTCAAGAAAGGCTGGGAGTCGTCTGCGCTCTGGTGTGTACTATCCTAAATGGTCGTGGAACATTTTTTGCTTCGCCGATGACATACATGAAAAAATGGTCTCGGAGGTTTCCGTCTGTTCTGTTTGCGTAGAACAGTGTCTTAGACTCGAACTTTAGTCATCGCAGCGATCGCTTCGAGTGCGTAATGTGACACCGTTTTGCATATCGGGAGCGAGGACGGATCGGAAATCGTCGACCTGCTCTCCTTCCTGAATTTTCCTTCCGGTGCTTGCTTCGTTATTGAAAACATGGTGTTGCACAAAATCTGCAATCCATTAGAGCAGCGTACGCTTAAAAATATATCAGACAGAAAACTCGTCGATGGAACTGTCCGGAACAAGCCCCTGAGCGAGAAGCAAGAGATCGGGCGTAGAAGCGGAGGCGTGTATCGAGTTGAGCCTTCGTTACTCACCACGGAGATGCCCCAGGCGATGAAGCGAGCCTTTGCGCGCCACAGAATGACCTCCGGAAGAGGATACATGGTTGACATCTGGTGACTCCTGACCACAGCCGGGTATCGCTGCCGTGCAGGGCTCTCCGATGCTGTCTACAGAATGGATGAAAATGGCAAGCAGGTTGTACATCACAACTTTTGCCTGCGTGTGATATGCGTCGACAACATCGGCAACTGGCGACACGGGGACTTGAATGCCGCCATCAGCATTCTTCGACCGCTATCAGCAGAGCTGGAGAAACTGGAAAGATGCGCTTACTTAGAGCCAGTGCTTAGAGAGCGAGAGGAACATGAAGCAGTCGCAAAAACGCCTACAAAGGATGGTATTGACGTCGATCGGAAGAGACCTAAATTTACGATGCACGACAACGTTGGCTGAGTGCACCCTTCAACTTCATTGTGACAAGAGTGCAATCATAATCCCCGGATGCGCGCTTGATATCGGGAATCAGGGAAGAAACCGTCGCTGCTCACCGGAATGTATACCAGGGGGCACTACGCCAGTTTCAGACCACTGTTCTTGTCCGGAAATGAGTCCTGTATCGATCTAGTGATTCCGTGGCCGATGCGCCAAGGATAAACGCTTGTTGTGAGATTGAATGCGCAGCCGTTGTGTTCAACCCACAGAGACTGGTCTCTTTTTTTGCAGCACATCTGCAGACCTTGAGGTTTTTATCGTCGGGTGCAAGTCACAAGGCGGTGTCGACAACTCCACCCGGGTATCTCATGCGTGAACGCCTCATTACTATTCATCGGTTCGCCTGGGTTTGCATCACGAGTTCTGGAGCGTCTACGACAATGGCAATCCATAAAAACTACGCGATAATTCAAGAAAGATCTCAGCAGCCCCCATTGTACGACCAAGGCCCTGTGGAACAATGAGGGACTCGGGAACTGCGCGCTTCCCGATTTGCTCGATCCAGCGTACCTCCTCGTCGCGGGTGAAAAAGTTGATGCTACAGACCAGAGTCCGCACGTCGACACCCACAAGCCAGGCGAGTAAAACCTGGAGCATCCGGTGTAAGGATGCCTCAAGACGCGCTCGCCTTCGCCCGTAGGCTGTGACAGCAGCGCGTCCGCGAGGAGCTTGCGGCACCGGGGCCGGCAGGGTTCTGCGCGCCGCAGTTCGCGCCCACTGACTGGTGTAGAGCAATAAACCGGTAGAAAGCGGGGTCGTTAGCAGCGTATTCATAATCCAGCCAAGGATCAAGCGACGAGGGCCATCGCAGTAGCGGAACCCACAGAAAGCATAAAGCTTCCATACTTCGCGACACCCGAGCGGAACCAAAAAAAGTAACGCGGGCGTGAATCCAGTCAAACCAGACAGCATATAGAGCGCGCCAGTAACATTCCATGAAAAGATGAACGCGACCACAGCGCCTTTGAGGAACAAGTACGCACATAGTGCAAGCTGCGCTCCCTCCAGGCGTCGCCACGGGAGCCAGGTCTTGAACGAGACCATCCGCTAAACACGCGCACAGCCTCAATACCAAGACCTTCGGCGTATACTGGGTCCTCGGTAGCGGTATTCACCAGTGAGCCCGGGTCAAAGCGCGCTGAACGCTGCTCCTCACGAAAGTGCAACGAGTCTACCTGCCTTTTGAGCCGGACATCGATGCGCGCAAGCGCAGATCGCTGCGGGCAGCGCTCGACAATGCCACGGGGCATCGTTCAGGCTGGTCTTCGAGTTGTGCATACCTTTTGGACGTTCATTCGTTCTGTTTTTCGAGTGCTATCCGAGCAGGTAGACGTCTTCTGTGGCGGATTCGAGTTTTGCATACCGTATACTCGTTCACTCGATCGTTTTTTTCGAGTCGTATTCGACCAGGTAAAAGTTGAACAGGGCGGACTCGAGCTGTGCACACCTTTTTACGTGAACTCCTTCGTTTGTTGCTTCGGGTGCGAGTGGAGTTGGTCTTTCATTCAAGCTTCCATGACAGCAGCTAGTCTTGTGTCGTCGACGCTTTGTTTCGGATGTAAGGTGAACCAGTACCGTCACCAGTCTAAAGCACTCGGTGGCTTAGAGGCCGTTTTCTCTGTGATCACTCCGCCGGAGGTCGACGTGGAGCAATCGAAACCGACGCCTGTCGTCTACTACCTAAGCGGCTTAACGTGTACCGACCAGAACTTTATTCAAAAAGCTGGCGCTTGTCGAGCAGCTGCTCGACTTAACTTAATTATCGTTGCACCGGACACAAGTCCGCGAGGCGCTGGCATCCCCGGCGAGGACGACAGCTACGATTTTGGCACGGGCGCTGGCTTCTACCTCAATGCAACAGAGGAGCCCTATCGTTCGCATTATCGAATGTACGCTTACGTGGTTGAAGAACTCCCCGAAGTTGTTCGGGAGTTGTTCCCGTCTCCGACAGGGCAGCGACTCTGCTCGATAACCGGGCACTCTATGGGCGGGCACGGTGCGCTGGTTTGTGCACTGCGGAACCCTGGCAAGTATCGCTCTGTCTCTGCGTTTGCACCTATCGCTCATCCAACTGCCTGTCCATGGGGTCAGAAGGCGTTTCGTGGGTATCTGGGTTCCGTGGAAGCCGGCAGAGTGTACGATGCGACGTGCCTCGTGCAGGATGCTTCGATCGTGAAGGCATGCAACCTGGATGATATTCTAATCGACCAGGGGACCGCGGATCAGTTCTGGCGAGAAGGACAGCTTCGAGCTGACGACTTTGTCTCAGCTGCGAGGGATGCTGGCCAAAAAGTAACCCTGCGAATGCAAGAGGGTTACGATCATAGCTATTTCTTCGTGTCAACATTTATTGATGATCATCTTGAATTCCATGCGGCACGCCTGCGGCGGCTCTGAAACACACATACGCACGCACGCACGCACGCACGCGCGCTGCACAATACAGCATAGCACAGCGGTCTACAGTGCTAGCGATTGGACTGGCTGACGATCCTGGTGGAACGGCTACTGCGGGCGATGCCGACCCCAGTTCGCGTCTTTTCATCCTGTTCGATAACGCCAGCGGCATCACCACCCGGAGCCTGTGGTCATACGTTGAATCCGGTGATTGGCCGCGTCGTCGGAACGATGTCCAACGTTGTGGCGAACAGGCGTAGAATGATAATCAGTCATGGTTGCGATGGTCATCGCATGTAGTAGATCTTTTTGGCGCATAACCATGAAGGATTCCACCACGCGGCTGCAGTGCCGACGCAAGCCGTCCAGAACAGTTTCTTCGGGAATGAAAATGTGGTCTACGAATCCAGGCGAGACGCCCAGGTTTCATTTGGGTACGATAAAGATCGGGATCTATTTGGGTAGTCGTTGTCCGTGTGTCCATGAATGCTGGCAGCCTGGACCGGAGCTTTCGGGCATTTCCGAGCATTCGCCTATGAACTGAGAACGCATGTTGGCATGACGTGTTTCGAGGCCGATGGATACCTGTTTCGAGTAATTGCATTCAGAGGCGCACTCCCCGTCCAATACAGATCCAATGAAACAAGAGCGCATGCTTGCATCGCATTTACTTTAGCGTAAACTACCCTGTTTCCGAGATGCAACGGCATCGGGCGCCACGGTTCCGCCATTGCGGCATCATGATGCACAGCTCGCTGCGCATGCCCGGGCATGTGACCTTGGAAAGCCGTGGAGAACGCAGCCGCCCGTCTAGACAAGAGTAATATGACCGATGCCCCTTCGGAGTCTTCGTTCAGGAGTATTGTACCAGGGGATGTTTTGCACCCACCAGTTTCGGCTGATAACCGACTGCACTAGAAATACCGCTGACGAGCTTCCGGAATGTACCTGCAGATTTGAAGCGCTCATTGGAGCGCTCTGAATGCCTCCTTCTCGTCGCTATGCTGCAGGATTAACGACTAGCCTGGGCCTCTGCGTCACATCACAGTGCGACTTGATACTGGCGAAGTCTGAAGCATGGGCGTCCACGCAGAAAGATAGGAAGCTTTTAGGGAGCGTCTAGACGAGGATATGGCAAGCGCGCGGCAGCGCAGCTGCATATCGCGACGCCAGAGAAGAGACCCTGCTGTCGCTACAAACGCTTCATGAAACCCGCACTGGAATCTGCCACAGCGCCAAGGCACGCAAGTTTCTCGCGGTCATAACCGCAGGCAACATCTGACCCACTGCACTATCAAACGCACTCTTCTAGAGGATCAGAACTCCGAGCCCTGAACGAGTTCATGAGGATTCTGAGCGCTCCATGCAGCGTGCATGCAAATTTACCGCTGAAACTGCGCATACGGCATGCTCCGCAAGGTAATGTCTGTATTGTCCTGTATACTACAATTAGAAACCGTTTCCAGCGTCACATGGGTGCGGTGCATCGAGCACCGCACGCTTCAAATGGCATGACCTGTATTGTCCAATATAATCTAGCTATGAACAGTTACCAACTTCACATGGGTGCGACGCATCGAGCACCGCACGCTTCGCATGACATGACCTGTATTGTCCATTATAATATAGTTATGGACAGTTACCAACTTCGCATGGATGCGACGCATCGAGCACCGCACGCTTCGCATGGTAATGTCTGTATTGTCCTGCATACTACAATTATCAACTGTTTCCAGCGCCACATGGATGCCCTGGGAATATCCGCAGCCTCTAGCGGTTAATGACGCGTCACCTGAACGAGATTGGTTCAACCTGCACCACAGGTGCGCATCGCTGGCGAGTACTGTCCAAACGTGTGATGACCATCTCGCACGGTTTGCAAGGTCCATTCCGAGGAGTTTGCTCTTCTACAGAGCGTATATCGTTTACGCTGCAGACTCATGTTCGTTCCTGCCATATATACTCCCTGTCGGTTTGCTGGGGTTTGTGCTCGTTCTAGCATAACCAGCATATGCACTCGTTGTGATACTCGTTGTGGAGGGCCTTTCGCTCGCCCCGCAACGAAAAGGTTTCCACTGCCCGGACGCGCTATCCGCCGTATGAGCACTTGGAGAGTGGCATCGGCTGCATTGTTTGGTGAGGCCGATCTAAACGCGAAAAAGGGCCGGACGCCTTCCACAAAAGTACAGGGCATCAGGGGGCTCAAGTCTTCGGGAACGCAAGATGAGAGCTCGGGAGAGTCGTTTCTAAAAGACTCGGGGGAAAAGGCAGAACGCGCATGGGAGTCTACAAAAGAGTCGGCCAAAGACACAGGGGAAAAGGTAGAACGTGCATGGGAGTCTACAAAAGAGTCGGTCTCTGATGCGTTTACCTCGGCAGGCGAGGCGATATCAGATAAGTTCCGTGATCTAACCGGCCAAAAGTCCGCTCAGGAGAAGGCCGGAGACAAGGCTGGCGAAGCGGTGGAGCATCTGAAGGAGACGGGCCAGTCAGTAAAGAAGGGTCTGGAGAACGCCGCAGAAGCCGTTTCGGATAAGTTCAAGGAAAGCTGAATCGAACAAGTTAGAACATGGGGACAAGAACAACGGATACAGAACAGGAAAGATAAGGTGTATAGCCCAAGAATGACGTGCGATACAAGAGCTGGCCTATAGCCGCGAAGCTCGTAAAGAGATTTTTTTGGCAACGGCAGTCATCTGTAATCGTCAACACAGCCCTCGAAGAGGATGCGTTGCATACCATAGTTACATCCATTCCTATTCCTATTTCCATGCACATCGTTGTGCCCGCCTCATCTGCGTGTGATCGTCTGTGGTCATTTAGACGCGCTTTGCACAGGCATCCGCAGCAAAACGTGAGACGAATGGAGCAAGAGATGGCCACCTTGTAGGCATTCGGCGGGAAGATATCCTAAGAACTATCCGCTACGCAGCTACGAGGTGCGTCTTTTCTTCTCGACGGTAGAGTATGGACGGCAGAAAATATTCGTCTTTGACATCTTTACCTCCTGGGCGGAAAGTCCCACAAACCGGACGAGTCTGGGGGGCAAGTGGCCGGCGCGACCGCCCTAACCAGTGCAGCTATAACGTTAATGACACGGGCGGTTCGGACGCAACTTTCCGTGGACGACGCGAGGGGCGCCTCATCGCCCAGGCTACGTCCTGGTCGCTGTTGCTCTTGAACGCGTCGTTCCACGCTGGTGGCGCTCAGACTGTCCGAGTCTGGAGGGACTACGAGCCCCAGTTCCGTGTCGGGTTTACAACGCTTGGAGCGGGCGCTTGCAAACAAGCCGCGGAAACTTGCTGGCTTTCAGCGGCACCCGCAGCGGTGGCATACCAAAACGTTGCACCGAGCGTCTTGGAGGTGCGCCGTACCCAGCAAGTCTACAGTTCGATCTAGCTTGTGCTGTTTTCAGGGACATGCTGTCCTATGGAGTGCCGTACGCTGCACTGTATGCGGAACAACCGAGGCCACTATCTTCTGTAACATCGAATCATGCAACGCGATGATCGCTCAGCATTTGCCCGAGCGGATCATCCTCGGAGCACGTCCATAGCGCTCTGGCCTTGATGGATTGCTGACTCGTACCACGCGAGTGGCTTGTTCCAGGCGAGAATCCGATACCCCTTCTGCAGGCCATTCATCGTTATTCATCGCAAGCCGTCAGTTTTCCAGCGCAATGCGCATGCAGTAAGTACGAAACGATTCCATACAAAATCCACGCGACATAGCCGCCGAGCGCTTTGAAAGCAAGCGACTTTTCCGAATGTTCATCCGGGTATGTAACGCTCGGTGCCGCAGGTGTTTGCTCGCATTGCTGCTGGTGCGATTACGCTGTCATACGCCTCTGACGTTCAATTCCATTGCCATCTGACGTTCGTTCAGCTTACCGAACACCATCTCGCGTTTCCATCTCCAGTTTATTCCTTTCACCTCTAACTGGTCCAACGCCCGCCCGCACTCGTGATCCGTTTATGTCGTCCTGAGCAAGTCGATGGGAATCGAGCAGCACCTATACCTGTTTTCGTTGCACGTGCTCGTCTCTCCCGCAAGAAGCGTTCGCGTTTGTGAACAAAATGAACAGCAAAGGGCACAGAGAGCTCGAGTTCGAGCACTCCATGCACTGATGCGTTTCATCAGAGGTAAGAAACGCATGGAGTTCGTGAACCGAGACTTTAACGCTGCTATCAATAGCAGACGATTTGCAGTGCTGAAGACGAAACCCGAGGACTGACGCGAACTAACTTGGTGGAGCAACCTCTCAGCTTCGAAGTGGACAAGGAGAAGCTGAGGTCGATAGCAGGATGCCGGTCAAAAAAAACCTGGGACGCGTCTCTGAGTGGATAGATATATTTGTACCCTGCACGGCCGTGGGACAGTTTCTGGTTCACTGCATGTAAAAATGTGCAGCAGCGTCTGGACATTTCGAAGCCATCACTAAATCGCACGCCGAGATTCACAACGCTGACTTTTAGCTCCGCTGCACGTCCTTGACGTTGGACCCCAAACCGGAACGCTGACCTTCCAGGCGGTTACATGTTCGTTACCTTCGGTACGGGTTTACGACGTTGCACAAACCGCTTCACGGCTAACGGGGTCGTTGGTCAGTTGCCACACAAGGCCGAACGCAGTGCCTGTCGGCAACGCAGCGCAAGAACGTTGGCACGGCTCGAGCAGCGTCGACGCGAAAACGTTCCGGGCGACGTGTACGTTACAAGTGGATGCATCGACTGTGATACCTGCCGGTGGATGGCGCCGTCGATATTCGATCGAGTTGGCAGCCAGTCAGCGGTCGTGCACCAACCCGAGACGGACGCTGAACGCGTTCGGACGCTGCAGGCTGCGGCGGCGTGTCCGGTCGGAACGATCCGGACGGAGAGTCCACCGCCAGCCGGTCTGTCGAAACAGGCTCGGGAAGCGTTCCCTGAACTCATAGCAACAAGCGGTGACGAACGCTCCGGAACTCGAGTCTATCACCTGGGGTACCACTCGGCGAAGTCGTTCGGAGCAACCTCGTACCTTGTGTTGCCAGACGGTGACCGTTGGAAAGACGCAGCTTTTATGACGGATAGCCCGCGCTATTTTCGCCCACTTGCTGATCAGATTGAGCAGCTCCTGAAGCGAGAGGGTCGTCAACTACGGTATATATTTCTGACCCACGTCGATGACGTGGCCGATCATGAAAAATGGGCAGAGCGTTTCCAAGTGCGTCGGATCATGCACGCGGATGATATCGATGATGCAGACGAGCGAAGCACACTTGCCAGCATTGAGATTCCACTCACCGGCTCTGGTCCGTGGTTACTGACACCAGAGTCGGTGACAAAGTGGCCTGCCGGAGCCGCGTCTCCTGCTCCCGACAGACACGGCGTCAAGATCATTCATGTTCCGGGACATACACGCGGCTGTATTGCTGCGATAGTGGACAATTACGTTGCGTTCACAGGCGATCACATAGCATATTCGGAGACGCGAAACGCGGTGACCGGCTTTCCTCAGGTCTGCTGGTTCGACTGGAGCCTCGTTATTGAATCCACCGCGAAACTCGCAGAGGAAGCATTTGTATGGATCATGCCAGGTCATGGTCGCCGCTATCACTACGCGAGCGTAGAGGCCATGCGACAAGGCCTCACCGAGTCGATTGCGCTCATGGACAGCGATCTGTACTGGGCCATGGTGCCCTACCGAGCGCGGGGCCGTGTTCGGTCATCGTGATGGATGCCAAATGCCAGGCAGCAGCCACCGTGTCCATGGTCGTAGGCGACGGTGGGCTTCAACGTGCCTGTGACCAGGCTCCTTGGTATCTCGATGACCTATACTCAGTTTTACGGAATAGCGGGGCACCGTTCTTGGCAGCAACTGACCAGAAGAGCCGTTCCCGGAATACGTGTTCGACGATTTAGCGTATCTGAATTGCTGAACCATGCAATACCCGTGCCGTGCTCCAGGCGAGAATTCAATATTCCCATTCCTTGCGTCTGATTTTATTCAGCAAAAGTCGCCAGCCGTGCAGCACAATGCCCACACTGCGTACTCCCGAATTTCCATGGATGCGTTCACGACGACAGACATGCATGACGAGCACGCATGCACGCTAACACTAATACAGAAGAAGCGCGTGAATTGCAGGCAGATGCAGGAGGTGGTGCACGGTAAGCTTAGCGAACGCCGGACGCTGAGGAACCCGAACCTGAAATGCTTAGTACGTTCTTATGCCACCAAGAGCCGTACGGCGAGGCGCTTCCTGCATGGCGACTGGAACGCCGCGACCGGCATGCAGGAACACCTAGCGCTCTCCGAATGTCCAGCGGCTTTGTGTCTCGCGAACTATTGAGGGAATTCTTTAGTACGGAATGCACATGTCGTGCTCAAACGCTGAAGACATCGGATGCAATATGTTCAGTTGCGAACAGAGAAAGCCCTGAATGCTCGTCTGGGGCAGGGTACTGGTATGGTACGCTTCAGCAGTTCAGAAAAGCTGGATCCATCTCTACCCGTATACCGGGAACACTTTTCTGGACGATTGCTGATCGATACCAGCGTTCCACTATTCCATATGACGGAGTCTGCGGCGCAACAGCGCCACAGCGCATACATGTATCGCCCGCGACACGCATCTGCAATGCGGTGACGTGGCGCGCGAAACAGCTGGACACGCACGTGGCAGCGCTGCGAATGCGTGTCGCCTTCTGCCTCGAAGTGCCATAAGGTTTGTAAACATGAACCTGGGTGACCGTGAGTAGTTTTCGGCCTGTATAATGGTGCCCGCAACCGTGCCAGCATCCACCACCTGGAACAATCCCGTACATGGGACAGGGCTCCGAGGCCAAGAGGCTGCTGTCTGGCGCATTGCACGACTGCATGAAACATCGGCATGCTGGCGCTTGGTAGACTTGTCAAGGCGTTTCGCAGGTTACAGGTAGCGTCTCGTAGCGGCAAGGTGGTGCTCGACAAAACAGCGGTGTTGCGCAGCACAGGCGCTTCCGAACGCGCCTCAAGTACCGAACTGTATACATCGTTCGGGAACGGGAAAGAATCTATCGTATGCGAGGACTGTCCAGCGGCGATCGGTGCAACACCTCAGGCGTATCACTCGGAGATATGCTTCCGCTGGTCGCACCGTGAGGCTGTCGTATGCATGTTGTGCTCTTGACTCTGAAACCGGCAACGACCGTGACTGCGGCTATTTCTTCTGGGGCAGAGACATCCGTATCCTGGCATTGCAGGAGACACTACACTCAGAGAACACAAAGACGTATGATCGTCTGCATATCCCAGGCTACAACACGGTTGAACCAACATACGTAGACCCTACGGACAAACCAACTTTGTTACGCACACGTGGTGTTGCGCTCACTGTCGATCGACGCCTCACTTGCTATGCGGACGGCAACCCGTCTCCATGGATGGTCTTTGTGAGTGTGACAATTCCAGGTCAACCTGCATCTTGGCTTGTGGGCTCCATTTATATACCACACGCCTGTGAGATGCGCCGACAGGCACTCAAAGAGTTGGCCTCCAACATCCAGCGATTGAAACGCCGCACACGGAATGAGGAACCGATGATAATTATGGGAGATTTTAACATGTCGGCGGGCCACCTTAGGCAACACCTACAACGAATGAGATGCGGATTCCTGTCGGTGAATCCGTGTAGAGGTTCACCCCTGACGTGGCACCGCATTACCGACCAACGTTTGCTTCGCTCATCGATAGACCACATCTTAAGCGACCGATGCGACCCGGCACTCCTACAAACCGCCGTTGACCGAATTTGGGATGCCTCAGATCACTGGCCCATCCATTGCAGATGGTACCCGCGCCCGAGGAACCAAAGCGCTGAACCAGCAGCCGACACGACTCAGAGCGCACAGCAAGGGTTACCAGCAAGTGCACCCTCAACATACCAAGCCCGGATGCTAACCAACAAGTCACTTGCAGCCTTCCGAGAAAAGATAACGAATTATCAGTACATTAACGAAGAAGAGACAACAATAGAGGGATCTACAATAGCGAAAGAGACCCAACGGGATACGGAGAAGGAGGCACAGAAACCTCATGATCCACGTAGATGCAAAATAAGCAGAGAATGCAGCTCAGGAAAGAGCCCGAAGAAGACGAGGAAGACCGACAAGAAAAAACAGAAGAAGAGAAAGAAGACCCCCCCCAAACGAGCCCATCGCAAGTGATCCCCCGAAAGGGCACCCCAGCGGGATCTCAAGAAAGCTGTCACCAAACCCAGGCACCTACTCACAGCGCTGTAGATCCGAAAAGCCGTGCATACAAATCTTTAAACCCATTGGGAAGCAATTTTGTAGCTGGGAATCAGAAGACCGCCAGAGAGCTGGGACTGCTTGGACCAGAACACAACAGTTGCAAACCTCAGTTCCTGAAACGACGTACCAAAACTCGGATTGATGGATGCTACCGACTCTATAAGATCGTCAACCGCACCGCCATACGCGCCAACGCCGGAGACATGGAAGCGAAGGCAGCGCTACCGGCGCTACAGGCGCAACATGAAGAAGCTATCAAAAGAGAGAAGAAACTTTCCAGAGAAGACAAACGAGAGGATCGAAGCCGCAAAATCGCCGCCCTGACGAAATCTATGCTAGAGAGCACCAACGAAGATGAAACCCCAGGCTACATCCGATCGAGACTTGACCCACCAAATAAGTGCTTGGGGCTCTCACCAATTGTTTATAAGGAAGCGCTGAGGACGGAGAGTGCCTCAGTGAATGAGGCCTGCACAGACCACGGGACAGAGCTGCATGAAGACGCAACTGGGCACTGCCAAAACCGAATCTATCGGCACCAATATGCTGCAGAACTACCGCGCCTCGAACCGGTACCGGTATGGAACGACCCAATCTTCTGGCCTGAATCTGTTCGGACCCTGCTATGCTCAAGCAACCGCAAAACACCTGGCTTTAACGGTATCGCGGCGGAGTGGATGAAACTGGCGACCCCAAAAGACGAGACAACAGGGACACCATGGATACCAGATGAATCTGACAGAATCCTGGGCAAACGCCTTCTGGAGCTCATCCAACGCATGTTCGAAGAAGCATACATCCCTGATGTATGTAGGAGTGTTGAGGTC
>Ga0080006_1154271_pt1 | contig 92132 bp, 76 predicted proteins | sample RS3BMetagenome_FD_69209 | JGI IMG/M metagenome (GOLD analysis project Ga0080006, IMG submission 69209) | Ferric oxide microbial mat and aquatic microbial communities from Rainbow Spring, Yellowstone National Park, USA - RS3B (SPADES... ... | reverse complement strand
CGGGTACAGCGTGTGCTTCCCGCTCAGTCCAAGTCGGGGAGCGATTCAGCACACCAACAGGCCCAGCGAGACGACGTGTCGCAGCCGTCACAGACACTTGTTCTATATCCTCGACAGGCTCCTGCCTGGTGTTGGTACCGCTAAGCGAACCAACAGCTGAAGTACTCGAGGAGCGTGTGCGCACACCAGGTCCAGTGTGGCTCGCTGCATCCGCAGATGACGATCCGAGCGCTTGCGTTCCAGAAAGTGTTCGTGGACGCGAAGCTGACGCCGTCACCGATCGGACATCGTCGAGGACTTTTCGAATCTCTGACAAGTCCGTAGCATCGGGCAGCGCGCTGCGGCGTGTGCGTTTCTGTGGCGTTTCCGGCGGTGACATCACCGGCGTCGCCAGCCCTGCAGCCGGTGACGACTCCACATCCGAACTCGGGCACGCTGCCGTTGGTGCACCAGAATTCCGAGACCCGCCTGCGAGCGGCTGGGATAACGGCGTGCTCGACTTGACTGTCCGCTCAGGCGTTTTCAGCGCTGCTGCTGCTGCTGCTGCTGCTGCTGCTGCACCTTTCTGTGAACGCAATGACCAGTGCGGGCCTGCCGTTTGCGCATGCGTCGAGAGCTCATCCAACATGGATGCGCTCGCAGGTGAATGACCTGATGAGGGAGTTTCGCACCTCAGGTCTCGCAATTTGGGTTCTATCTGGACAAGGTAATGCTGTTGGGCTCCGATCACAGATCCGGGGCGGCACAGCCGACACCAGGCAATGGCCTCCGTTGCCGCAAATCCGTACATGTGCATCAAAGCACAGCACATAAGCGTTCCAGTGCGTCCAAGGCCGGCCTTGCAGTGAACCGCAACGGCACCCGGTTCATCCGCGCAAATCGCCAGGAAACGCTGGACGATATTCCAGTCCGGACATGCACCGTCCGCAAAGTACAGATCGTAGTGACGAAATCCCGCTTGGCGAAAAACACGCGCGTCATAGCGTCGCCGGTTCAGACGTACCACAGCAGTGACGCCAAACTGCTGAAAGAGGCGAATAAAGTACTCGGGAGCACAGCCCACGCCGATGTCTGTTGCTTCCGGGCAGCTCGTCGGACCCGCGAACGCCAGCAGCTTACCCGGAACAATCCAGTTCAGGTCGCCGTTGTGTACTTGCTCCCAAAGCTCATATGATTCGATATCGAACGCATCTGGTGCGAAGAGGCGGCACACATTGGTCGCCCGATGCCAAGCGCTGATGCAGTCAAAGACGCCCAAAGGGAACGAGGATTCCGGACCAGCAGATGCATCGCGAAAGAAAACCAAAGAGCTTTTGAGACGCTGGAGTTTTGCATCGGCCTGTTCGGGGAGATCTCCAACGCGAAGAACGCGATAGGCGCCCACCAGGGCTGCTGCGTTCGTCAAAGACTCTAGATCATCTGTACAGAGCATGATGGCGATAGGAGACGCCCTGCTGGGGACATTGTCCTCCACGAAAGATCCTTCATCTCCGTCGCTAACAACAGTTTTCGGAGCGTACGCAAGATTGTGTTTCACTCCCTCGCCTTGGACTGCGTTGCCTCGCAGTGCTCCGTCGCACGTACCCCGAGGCATCAAGACACCGTCCGTGCGTCCTTGCCAGAGATGCAGCTCTCGGACGATACTTTCAATACGCTGAATAATCCGCATGGTCTGCGCGAGATTGTATGGTCCAAAGTCGTTACAGAACGCCTCGTACACAAGGTCGTCCTGGACGGAAAACAAAAGTCCAGCCAGGTGTCGAGTTCGGTTCGAGCGAGCGCCGCCACCTGCGGTGTCCGCAGCGTCCGCCTGCGGCCGGAGCGGCGTGCCGTTCGCAGTCGCTTCTGCGAAGAGCCCCAACAGCGTCGGCGGTGCTAACAACCGACAGTCCGGAGTGCGTCTTTCGCAGCATCCTCGATCGATGCTTTCAGATACTGGCCGGTCTTCAGGGTCTCGGGCGCGTACCGACCACGGAACCAGGTACACGAGACCAGGAACAACCTCAGCATAGAGCTCTAGACGAAGATGCGATCGCAGTTCTGGCCTCTGCTCCAAGGCAGAACGCAGCCAAGGAGACATCCAAGCCCATTCTTCATATGAACAGTGGGTTCTTTGTTTGTCGCCCTCAAAGCAACTGCTGCTTCGCTGCTCTGAGGGTTCCTCAGCTCCGCCCGGTGCCGCGCTTGTTCGCACGCGCTCCGACACAGACTGCGCCCTGCTCTGCTGGCGGGTGCGATGCGCAACACCGACCATCATCTCCGTCGTGCCTGTGCAGCTACTGAAAGCTGATAAGTACAGGACAAAAGTTCAGAGGCTACAAACACGTCTTTGCATCCACGTCCGAGCACACATTCGTCAGGGACGCTGCAAAATAGACCCCCGATGGATCCGCCTCCGATGCCGGGGAGTGTAGGCCCCGGTGCGCTTCGACGGCCTTGTTTCGTTGTTCGCAGCCGCAGCTCGATGCGCGATCTCCGGCGGATGCGCGCCTGCCGTGGACGTAACGGTCGCGCGATGCTACTGGGCCTTGCATCGCATACGACTCAAATGTACAGAAATGTTCAAATTGATACGGCGATCGTTACGAGCGCGTGTGCGTGCGATTTGGCTGTGATGGAAAAACGTGTCCATGGACTGTGCATGGACCAAATTGCGGGATAGGTGAGCATTGACATTCGGGAAAGCGTCCATCATGCTGCGCAATACTCACGCCCAAGTTCTATTACCTATGCTTCCTATTTTCTATATGGTGCGCTTGATATTTGCACCTCCAGATCTGACATGCATTGAACACGTCGCGCATGTCGCCGCTTTAGGGAAACGCGATACTGATCATCAGCGTGACGCTCGAACGAACAAGTTGTATTTGCGTCAAATTCGTACCAAAGTAGAGTGTTTATCCCAATCGTGTTTCAACCATCAAGTACGTGTATTCAAGTGGTTATTTGCAGTTTGTATCAGAAGCGTTCAAAGAGCGATATAAAAAAATCAAAAAATGGAAAGTTTCGGAAGAGGAAGAGGAGGATCCTGGAGGCGGAGTATCACCGGCTGGCAGAAAAAAACAAAAGACAGTGCAGAGCGAAGAAGAACAGGAAAAGACGAAGAAGCAAAAAGGAGAGGCTCTACCTCAAATGCTGGAAGAAAGACGACGGTGTGACGAGATGGTAGTGAAAGCCTGTCTTCGTAAACAGAACAAAGATCCGTACAAGCAGGCGTTGCGGGAGGCCATTAGAAACCGTGTTGAGTCGTACTGTAGGAGTATTCGTAACGCTTCTTTTGGACATATGCATATAGCGAAGGAGATGTATCGTAACGTGACGCACATGGAAACAGTCGAGGTTCCGGATGAATTTTTCAACGAGAACTTTATTCGTCGCTTGCTGGTTGGCACCGGGGAAGCTTCGACGAAAAAAATGAGCGAGTGCATGCTCTCCACGTAAATTGCGCCGAATTTCGCTTCAACGATACTCGATACAAGGATGTCCGGCATATATTGACACCTACGAGCCGATGTAGTACCCGACGAACCTGAGGAACCATTTGACCATGAACCTCAAACGCTTCGTGATACGCTCCATCTTTGCACTATACCCGGGCCTCTCTCGCAAAGCGATTGAGGATCATAGTCGATGGCATCGTTAACGATAGTAAGAATGAAGAGGAGAACGAATTCGTTGAGAAGAAGACATTACACAGGGGACAGAATGAAGCTTCTGGAATCCGTGCGGCTATTCAAGAGCACCGTGTGGTCGTGGGCCTGTTCAACCCAGCAGAAATGGTATCCGATATGGAATAAGATGAAGAAAGATGCTATCCCCTAATCCTGCGGTTTTTCGTGTTTTTGGACCGAGAACTCGAACGCAAGGCGGAGATGGAGCTGGGTGTCGTAAAATGAAGAGTCGGAGAAACGGAATGCTGCCCTAATGGGAACGCGCTTCAACGGCGTTCCATTGTGGAACATCAAGTCGCACATTGTGACCATCAACTCCAGAGTCCTTCACAGCTTAGTGAAAGAGGTCAGCCCAGTGTTCGATGTCCATGAGGAGGAGTTCAGCAAAGTGACAAGCCGCGGAGCGGACTTTCGAGCCTTCCGGGAATTCATGGAAGCTCAGGCTGCTCATGACTGCGAGATGTGGAAATGGTCCGGAAAGCCCCGGAGGGCCCGTCAGCATGTGAACCTGTATTGTGGCAAACAGCGTGCATTCACCAACTTCTTCAATCAGTTGAGCGTCCTCAAGGTGGTCAAGAGTCAAAGGATTGTAATATCGTACGGAGCAGGGCGCTTTGTACCCGGAAGACGGAGCGCACCCGCTCCATCGACACGAGCGAACAAGGAGTGCGCATACCTGTTTATTCCATTTCCGATAGATGAGTTCCGAACGTCCTATGTGCACCATGAGCTGAGATGTGCATTCCAGAGAATCGAGTTGGAGAAGTGTCAGCAGAGCCCTGAGCAAATAGAAAAATACTGTGCGCTAACGGAAGTGCAAATGGAAAGGAGGGCGAAAGTTCGACGGCTACTCGCATTAGAGAGTACAATCAACGGCAAGAAACGTACGGAGTTTGTGAATCGTCTCTTTCACGCTGTTATCACAATAATGAGATGTGCGGTGCTGGAGACGAGACCCGAGGAGTTGACGCGAACCATCTCTGTGGGGCAGCCCCTCAAGGTCGCATTGTACGGAGAGAAGTTGAAACCAGTAGTTGCAGGCCGGTCAAAAAAGGCTGGGAGGCGTCTGCACGTCGGTGGGAGACGTATTGTCTACGTCGGGCGGTTTGCCGCTCGCCACCACAGTACACCCGTTATGCAGCGTACGCCGATTGAAACGCAATCGCTTCTTTGTCACACAATTTTGTAAGCATAAAGTTGAAATCGCTCCTTGAAGCATGCACTCGTGCACTCTGAATTTTGGGTATTGCCCCAGCGTTATCAAAATTGCCCCTTGGTGGATGGTTTTGCAGCTGCCTCCTTTTCTCTCCATCATCTCCGCGTTTGAAAACGTCGGTCTCTCGAGTCCCTACAGCTCTGCGGTCCGCAATCAAAGGTTCTTGATGGCAGCGTGCAAGTCCTTATTTCCCAGCTTCCAGGTGCAATCGACACCTTCTATTCACAGGCGAAAGTTGCGATACACGCATCGCTTGACATTTTCATTCGTTTTTTTGGACAGGTTCGGTGCTTCCTTCGCAGCGGTGACATTAGAATGCTATCGGATGCTCCTACGCGTCCACCAATTTTCCTCATGCTCTGACCACCGACCTATGGCGCGTAAAGACTTGAGTCATCGCTCGGCACATACCATGGACGGCTAGACAAGGCGATTCGCCACGCGCTCCTCTGATTCCGAGCCCCGTGTTGTACGCTACGATGACGGGGTTCTTCTGGGCGATCCCTTCGGAGACTACTTTGTCCAGTGCACACGCGAGCGTATGCTGTCCTCTTCAAGGGCGTATTTGTAGAACGCAATGCTGTTCACGATGGAACGAGTACCGGAAGCGAAAAATTCAGACTGTAGAAAAACGTGACCCAAGAACTTCGATCCTGCTGCGTGCCCTTTGTGCAAAAGCGACGGTGCGCCCTCCAATGGAATCCATCTCGACGATGACTCAGGCCCGAGTCCGAGACTCTTTTCCATCGAATCACAAGAACTGGGAGCCCCTGTGACCATATCCCGTGATACACGTCATGCTCGTGTCGATTACCATGTCGTCGAGGGCTACAAAGAGAAGAAGCATCAAATTTCGAACAGAGTCGATTATATGACGTGAGCCATTCACTTTTCGTTAGGCCTGAGCCCCCAGAGAGGCTTCCAAGGTTCGAAGCCGATCATGCGTCCGCGTCAACCCAGCGGAACGGAATCCTGGTCCCAGAAGGTGCTCTGAAAGAGAAAGAGTGAAAATTTGACGAGTGCATGATTGGTGGACGGTGCGCGTAAGGAGATATGTGTAGTCGTCTTCGCATGTAATGGATCATGATTCCTGATATTTTACGATTCCGTGTTCGTGGGCGTCGCGAGACATCCTGATTCCGCAGACGTAACGCACTCCAGCGGCAACGCGTCGAATGACCCATTCCGATACGACGACAGCGCTTCTCCAAACGACGTATGATTCCATAATCCCTTCTCGCCGCACTTCGAATGTGGAGTCTGTGCGCCTAACCGATTTCGGAAATTATCGACAGACCGGAGCAAAGCGAGCAGTTCAGTGTCCCATTCTCATCGGACCCGGGCTTCGGCACCGTCGACAAACAGTATGACGCAACCTCGTATGGACGTCGCCCGGCTCATGCCGCAACGCGACGATCGATCAAGGCCGTGGTCTGGACGATTGTTTGCGTCTGCAGCCTGCCGAAGTTTGTTTGTTTGTTTTGTACTTCCACAGGCGACGTGACCTTGTGCTTCGCGGTACATGTCTGCTGAGAGCGACCTGGCTGATGATTTGGACCGGCAGGCCTCATTGACCTCATCGAGTACGAAGAAGAAACCCATTCAAGGAACTCGAAACGTCCTCGTTACGTCCGCGTTACCGTACGTCAACAACGTGCCGCACCTGGGAAACCTCATTGGTGCTGTGCTCTCCGCTGACGTCTACGCGCGCTACCTACGTCAGTGTGGAGTCAATGTGCTCTACATCTGTGGCACTGATGAGTACGGCACCGCCACAGAAACAAAAGCAAGAGAGGAAGGCGTATCGCCAAAGGCGCTTTGTGACAAGTACCACGAACTGCACCGACACATCTACCAGTGGTTCGACATACGCTTTGATCACTTTGGACGAACATCTATCCCTCAGCAGACAGCCATCTGTCAGGAGATATTCTGGGATGTGTACAGAAACGGCTTCGTCGTCGAGGACACCGTCGAACAGCTCTACGACGCGGAGGCGGGTATGTTCCTCGCAGACCGCTACGTGCGGGGCACGTGCCCGCACTGCGGCTACGCTGAGGCGCAAGGAGACCAGTGTGACGCGTGCGGGAACCTTCTGAACCCGACGGAACTGTTGGATCCTCGTTCCGCACTGACCGGAAGCGTCCCAGTGCGCCGCACGTCCCGCCACCTTTTCCTGGACCTTCCGCGGCTGCGTGACGAACTGGAGGCGTGGATTGAGCGCTCTGCAGCTCGGGGGCAATGGAGCGAAAATGCCCTCACGATGACGCGGAGTTGGTTGCGTGATGGTCTCAAAAAAAGATGTATCACAAGGGATCTGCGTTGGGGCGTTCCAGTTCCACTAGATGGATTCCAAGACAAAGTTTTCTACGTCTGGTTCGATGCTCCGATTGGCTACCTGAGCATCACTTCGGACTACATGGGCGACAACGAGAGCTGGCGCTGCTGGTGGCAGCAGCCAGACGATGTTGAACTCATTCAGTTCATGGGCAAGGACAATACACCATTCCATACGATCATTTTCCCGGGAACGCTACTCGCTACCCGGCGTCCGTTCACCATGCTTTGTCGCTTATCGACGACAGAATATCTGAACTATGAGAGCGGTAAGTTCAGCAAAAGCCGCGGTACTGGCGTCTTTGGTGACAGCGCATCCGAGACGGGTATACCCGCTTATGTGTGGCGTTATTATTTGGTGGCAAATCGACCAGAGCAAGCAGATTCTGTCTTTACATGGACCGATCTGGCTGCAAAGAATAACAACGAATTGCTTGCGAACATTGGCAACGTCGTCAGCCGCGTGGTTGCTTTTGTTCAGAACCAAATGGGAGGCGTGCTGCCGGCGCTCGCGGACGCCTGGTCACCAGCGCCGCTCGATGAACGCTTGTTCGAGCAGGTTACGGCGGAGTTGCAGGTTTTTCATCAGGCAATGGCGAATATCGGCTTGAAGGCAGCGCTGCGCTCGAGCATGTCCATCGGAAGACTCGCGAATCAGTACTTGCAGGAAACAAAGCCGTGGGACCTCTTCAAACAGGACTCGAAACGCGCAGACGGTGTTCGTGTTCTCGTCATCGCGAGTGCAGTTATCCGCTTGCTGGCTGTGACCCTCGAGCCGTTCCTGGGGTCGGGCTTCGCGAGGCTGGTTTTCCAACAAATCGGTGTACCCCATGCCGATGAGACAAATCGAATTCCGCAGCGTTTCGATCGATCGCAGCTTCAGGAATGGAACTATGGCACCGAATCATTTGCGTTTGGCAAACCACAGCACCTGTTCACGAAGCTGGAACCCAGCTTCATAGAAAAGCTCCGTCGCCATTTCGCGGGACATGTTTCTGCAAACGAAGGCTCGGCATCGAGTGGTGCGGCATCTTCCGACAGCGAGCTACCTCTGGAACTTCGTCTCGGACGGATTATGCAGTGCAACAAGACAGCGCAGTCCGATCAATTGTATCAGTTGGTGCTGGATCTAGGCCCCGAGGAGGGATCTCGCCAAGCAGCGGCAAATCTCGGACATGCGTTTCCGATGACCAGCGACTTGCTCGGCCGCTTCGTTGTCGTATGCTGTAATGTGGAGCGCGCGGTGCTAGGCGGTGTGCAAAGCGAGGCTATGGTGCTCGTTGCAGAGAAGAAGGCGCGCACAGCGCTCCTAACAGTGCGCCACGCGAATGAGGCTATGCTAGGGGCAAGACTGCTCCCATGGTCAGCGTCTGAATCAGGAAATCCGCACACGGCACTGATGAACGCAGCTCCGCTGTCACCCCTGGATCGGAAGGGTCTCCAGAGCCGTCTGAAGGAACTTCGTGTTCGCGACGACGGTGTCGTGATTTGGAAGCAAAACAAGCCGCTGGCAGCTGTCGTCCGAGATCCCGATGATCCACGTCCTCTTGGAACATCTAGCGACCCCGCGATGAAGCCGTCTACCGCATGGGTCGTAGTTAGCGCCGAAGCATCCCTGGATGTAGGATTCTGGAATAACGCACGTGTACGGTAGCGACGTTCGCATTCGATGATCGACGAGCTGCCACCTACCTTAGGATACCTAAACACCGCACTATTCAATCTCGCCCCGAGGATGGAATGTTCGAAGCGATCGAGCAAGAGCTGTTGACCCGGGCTCTGCAGCCTGAACACAAGTATGTGGACTAGAGCATGCGCTCTTCCATCTGTTGAAGTCGTCCATCATCGCGGATACTACAATTCTGTTGTTCGACTCGCTCCTGAACAGGACTGGCTATTCACATGGCAATCAATGGAAAAGCGGAGACCGACACTATTAAGAGCGGCTTGAGTCGTGCCCGGCATTCACCCGTTACGAGCACGATGCGACGCATGCGCGTCTGGCGAGGCCTCTACCAAGCGCGCACTGCAGACGGAAAGCACTACACGGGAGCCTGTCCACGCAGGGCGACGTTTTCGGTGGTGCACGTCGTTCTACCAGGCCCCTGAGCGCGCTTCGAACGATGTCGACGTCCAAGATCCGCAGGATGCCGAGCGACTTGACCCGCGCGTACTGAGGTAAACGACGCGGTCCTAGACTGTAGCAGGTATCCGCGAATCACGCAAGCCTAAAACGCCAGTGCTGTAACTGCCGAGACTTTCCAGACGCATGTACGGATGAGCAAACTCGTTCATCAAGTAGGACAGGGCCCAACGATGCCAGCGTTTGCACCAATCCAACATGTACGCGGTGTGCCGCTAGCCTCGAGTGCGTCCTCTCCGTCTGCTACGATGCGGTCGCTATGATTGTACAAAGGGTGTGCGCGGCTCTGCATGAGCATGCTTCCGCGATGACATATGATGACATTCATGAATCGTAGGCTGTTGGAATCTGAACACAAGTGAAGAAAGGATAGACACTCTCCTGGATGCCGATTTTCATCCCGGAATCTCCGATCCCTGGTCAGTGTCGATGCAATACCCATCAAAACAATGACCGGTGTGTGCGCGTACATCCGTAAACGTGCATGCTTCTATGCACTGGGAGCTCGCCTATATCCAGGTCACATCAACACGGAACACTGAACTGCTCGCGCTGTTACACCCTCGATATTGTTTCCGAAACTGTTATAGATGTCCCGACTCGACACACGAATTGCAGCAGTGGGGATTGCGGATGCCTAGGGCATTGCAGGATTCCGGGCCTTGCTTCCCGAGTCGATCCTTTGACGCCCTGCCGCTGGAATTTCGTACGGTCATCGGAATCAAGATGACTCGCGTCGTCCGCGAACAAGGATGCGTCAACGAAGAGAGTTCATGTTCAAATGCATATGTGCCAGCCTGAACGCCTCTCCATGCCTCATGTGTATCGTGGCTAGTTCATACAATTTTCAAGTTATCGGTTTTTCTGTTTCACGGCAACTTGTGGACACAGCAACGCTCACCGCTGGATTGAAGAGGAAAGCATGCGGCATCGTCACTTAAAGTCGTGTTCACACGCGCACGACGAAATTTCACGGATCTCTTCGTGTCAACCGAGAATCCATTTCGATCGAAGGACAGCGTGTACCCGATTGTGGCCGTCGAACCAACGGCATTCGACAGTAGCATGATGCCTCTCACTAGATATGCTACCAGAAGCGCTGGGCTCCTCTGGTTCCATGGAAAACCGTCTTGCACTAGAGTCATCGCAACGATCTCTTCCAGCGGGGAGTGTGTCATTACGCTCTACGAAGATGCGTAGAAGGATCGATATTTCTCGATCTGATCCCCTGTCTGAATTCTTCTTCCGGGGCATGTTTCTTCATCATCAACGTTGCGCTCCATAACTCGGTTGCGTGTAACAACGTGCGATTGTGCGTACACCGGACAGAGCGCTTGTCGAGAGGATCACCCACGAGAAGAAGCTACGGATCGTATGGTACGGAACCGACCGTGGAAACGGTTGCGCGCATCGGCTGGAGTCATCTGCTCCCGTCACGGGCAGGCACCGTGCGATGACGCAAGCGTTCACGCGCCACAGCGTATTCCGCAGCTGAAGAATCGTTGTGGATATCTGGGAATCCCTGATCCTAGCCATGTGTCACGGTTGCGAAACGCACACCGATGCTGTCTACAAACAAGACGGAAATGGCAAGCGCAGCGTAGATCGCAACTTTTGCACCCACATAATATGCATCTACAACATCGGGAACTATCGAAATCAGGAACCTAACGCTGCTGTCGATGTTCTTCAACTGCTGACAACACAGCTGGAGGGAATCGAGAAACGCCCGTCTGGAAAGCCAGAGATAAGAGACAGGAAAAGCAAGCAGTTCCATGGAGAGTTTGAAAAACACTGGTATTGAGTACCACAAAAAAGAAACCCAAATGTTGAAGTTCATGCCCGAGTTACACAAGTAGACCTGTTCTATTTGATGCTCACATCGATCGCAGACTGCGCTGATCCAAGTCGCGTGAAACGCTGCTTCGCGCGCACACATCGTCGATTCGATGTTTCGCAACGATTCACAGCGTAAACAATTTCTTCTGTTGCCGCTACTGTTGAACGTTTCTGCACTGCAGACGCTGGTGCCTGCCCAGTCTTGAGATATGAGTCAGGTGTTCATCCTGAAGCGTGTTTTCAGTCGGTGTACGAGACCGCTTCTACCAGTGGTAGAACGAAACAGCGGAGCAGCGAGCTGCTTCGTCACTGGGTACCACGGGGCTGCGCTCTCGACGCAAGCGGACACGGTTCCGAGCGTGCGCCCCGGCACCGCTCCGCGGGTGCTCAAGTCGTCTGCTCCATCGCTGCCGGTGGGCATGCACCCGGAAGGAAAGTTAGAGTATGCCGTATCGAAGCTGGACGACTTGGTGAACTGGGCGAGGCGGAGCTCGGCGTGGCCGATGACGTTTGGTCTCGCGTGCTGCGCAGTCGAGATGATGCACGCAGCTGCCGCGCGCTACGACTTTGATCGATTCGGCATCATCTTTCGACCATCACCGCGGCAGAGTGATGTTATGATCGTGGCCGGGACTTTGACGAATAAAATGGCACCAGCTTTACGGAAAGTGTATGATCAAATGTCGGAGCCGCGCTGGGTCATCAGCATGGGGTCTTGCGCGAACGGCGGTGGCTACTACCACTACAGTTACTCGGTGGTGCGCGGTTGCGATCGAATCGTTCCCGTTGACATATATGTACCGGGTTGTCCGCCGACTGCGGAGGCCTTGGTCTACGGTGTATTACAGTTACAGAAGAAGATTAAACGCCAACAGACTTTGCTCGCTTGGATGAAGAAGTGAGCATATCCGCGCAGCGCATGCAGGATAAAGAGACCGTTTCTTTCCCAGAAGCAAATGCGTGCAGGCAGCTTTTGACGGCAAGGTATGTGACATGAGGCTGTGAATGATCCCCGCGACCAGGGTTATGGAGATGAGCGACCCGCCGGCGCCTCGAACCTGTGCACAGCACCTCTCGTAGAAGCAGGGGGTGTTCCGGCCCGACCGTGGAGTCGATGAACACAGTCTGGTGACTGGCATGCCCAGAGCAGGACGTTCTAGAGTACCTGTACCAGCACGCCCGTTTTGGTTTTGTTCGTTTTCCTGGCAGGAGTCCAGTGAATGCAATGTATCCTGTGGAATGAAGAAAGGTCCTGGAGAGACTCTATGCTGTAACTGCTTGCTTGAGAAAAAGGCGAACGTACCCGTCCAGCGTAGCCATTCTACGCTCATCGTAGGGATTAACTGGCCTCCTCGTTCTCCGCAAGACGAGCGCCGTGCGCCCGAAACAGTACGTGTCACTCTCTATCGATATGACGGTTTTATGGTCGATCCATTCCATACTGTCTCTAAAACATATTATTGAAGTAGCCGCATGGTCTGAAGCTACCGTCCTGTTGATGCGTCCGGTTACCAGGAGACAGCAACGGACCGAGAAGGAAGCACGCTTCTGCGAGAGACCTTCGCACATGAGACGCCACACACTTGACTCTGGTAGTGCGCTGCGAACGCTGGGTACAGGGCCGACGGGTGTTCGTCTCACACGCTGAGACTGCATTCGTGAGAAACGGTAGACCTGTATATACGTACTCAGAAATGAGCAGGCCGTCGTTTCTAAAGTAGAGACAAATGAGCGTTCCGAAAACATCATCTCCAGCGGCGATGCAGTCTTGTAGTCGCCTGCGAATCCCAAACCGAATAGAATCGCATAGCACGTGAGCTGTCATCGAAACGCTTTGCGGCTCCTGCTTCCTACATGCTTCCGTCCTGTTATTAGAAAACGTCGCTTCCCATGACTCAAGAGCTATCAAATAGAGCGCTGCTGCTTCTGGCGTTCATCTGGTCTCCGTACCGGCCTCGGCTCAGTGGTTCAGTCTAGCCGAAGGCATCCTCTCGGCAGGCAAACGCCATGTTCATGATCGTAGAACAGTCGCTATGTCGTTCGTGTCCACGATATCCCTCTTGGACAACTCGCTGCATGCCTTCAACAGCGGGTGAGCTGCTGCTTTGCTTCTCTGTCAGTGCGCGGGAGGGAGCGGAAAGCCGCGCTTCTGTCTAGAGATACGTTCGCGCCGAAGCAACCGACGAAAACGCACTCGAAGAACCGCAGAGACGCACAGACGTAGGAACTGCGGGGTTCGGAAACTGCGTTTAGCCGGCGCTTCCTAGTCCTGAGGGAAAACTTGGATATAGATTCCAGCGAACACATGCATCCTCCATCGCCAAGTCCAAAACGAAGACGAAGAAACCACCAGACAAAGGAGAAGAAGACCCGCCCCTAAACGCGGACGCGATTGGACAAGAAAGGAAACGTTCGGGGCGCGATGGTTAGTCTGAAGCGGTTGTCAGCGCCATCCTCCAACATAAAACACGAACGGGGAGTATCCTGCGAAAAGTGACATGCAGGAGTCCATCAGGGGTCGCTTGACGCACCTCGTCGAGCACTTGCTCCCAGGAGTGGTGGACGCCGGGCTTCCAGCCGTCCATATTCTTCGCGAATTCTTGAGCCAATGCTTCGTGCAACTACACGGCTGTGATGCTGCTGAGAAGATACAAAACGGCATGAATTGCCAGGATTCCATGGTATCGGCAGTCAGGCATCATGAACGCTACGAGGCACACCAACAACTGGAATGATATCATCAGGACCGAACTTGACCTTCTGAAATACGTATCGAGCTGGGAGCTATGCCCTGTACGCTTCACCGAGAGCGTCCATGGTCGTCCAGCTCGCTCATTAGGACAAAACTTGGCGGAATACATGAGAGCACGCTGGTGTCGCCAACAGTTCCGATTGCATGGAAGCAAGAAGCATGCATTCGTCAGCCTGAAGAATGAGCTCGAGACAGAAGCAAACGACACGTCGCGTCCTTTTTATTGGTATCCTACGGCGCTGGCGTACCGTACCGTCAACGCTGCACGCGTGCACCGTCGACCAGACCATGCAACGAGTGCAGGAATCAATTCAACGGATTCCCGTCGATGCACTCAGGACGGTACCACCGCATCATGAGCATGGATTCACGCTAATTCATGCACAAAAGAGAAATCTGAAACGGAAACGAATGCATGAGATGGTGTACGCTACGCTGATCCAACACCAGACGGCGATGCAATGGTGTATAGAAGCGTCTGGCGATGGGTTGCGTTCCGCGAGCGGGGACGCGCAGGCACCTGCTGCAATCAAAGTCGAACGCTTCGATCCTCATCCTGAACGATTTCGCAATGCCTTAGCACCCAAAGGCTTTGGGTCTAGCCAACTTTCAAGATCTTGGTTTAGGATTCTCAGTAGGCATTGTGTTGCTACGCGGAAGACTGGTGATGAAAAGAATACTGGGGCCAGGAAACAGGGTATTCGACGCTCGCCTGGATCCGGGTACTGGTGTGTGGTAGCGCTCAGCCAGCGCGAAACACCGCAGCGGCATACGTACATCGACACGGGAAACAATTTTCCTGGGCAATCGATGAACGACCATGATGTTCCATGAGTCCACGGTACCGAGTATACCACGCTTCGACCTGGTCAACGCATCTCTCTGCCCTGGAAAGCATTCCCATGGAATACGATCATTGCAGCGTTGACGGGACCGGCGAGCGGCTGAGCGCACGTGCCACATACCCAACCCGGTCGGCAATAATCCCATCGACCTGCCATTCTATGAGCTGCATCGCACAGTCGGGTACCGTGTTCGACCGGCCATAGCACATGACCAGGAGTCGGTACTTGTGATGCGCTAGCCGAATCAAGGAAGGTCCCGCTGCCAGGAGGATCTCGTTGAAGAATACCACGCCGCTGAGGCGTGCCTGCGAGGCGAACTCGAGCGCGCGCTCAGCTCGCAACCGGCGGGGGTCACTGTATACGACGTCGCCGTCACGGTCCTCAGAACAGAGGAAAAAAACGCGACAAACGTTTTGCTTGCGACGCAGCAGCAAACAGACTTCAGGATCGAATGAAAGGAACGAAAGGCGAGAACCAAGGCGAGCTGAGGCGTCTGCACCCCCGCGACGTACGGGCGCGAAAGCGACGCTGAAGACGGTGTCTAGTACGCGGTCTACGAGGTAGTTGCGCTCGGGGGCCGGCACCTGCTCTCGACCTGAACCCTCGGGAAGTGGATATTTGATCTCCACAAGCAGGTGGACAAACGCTGGCACCTTTCGCAGCACGTGCTCTAAGGTCGGCATAGAGTCGCGGATTACCGACTGGTGTTGTCGACAGTGGACACAGAGGTGGTATCCGCTGCGCGTTGGCTTCGCTTTTTCGGGTGCAGCGCTTGCCTCAGCGGCGCTGCTTCCATCGAATTGGCTCGAGACTTTTGACGACTTGTTCGACTCGCTGGGTAGTGTAACGAGCGACGCTGCCACGGACGCACCTCTCGACGGATCGCACCCGAACTCGCTAGTGTTCAGTGCCCAGGGCGCCGAACTGTGATCCATATGCCTGTTCAGGGCTTGGAAGCGCTCGGTTGGAGACGCCCGCTGCGCGTGGACGAAGGTGGTGACACCCTGATCCCGGCCGGTTTCAAGTGAGCTTGGGAAATCCAAATCTTTTCGTCGCAGCAGCAACGCCGATGCTCGCTTCCATTCCTCGAGATCCATGGTGAAGATGGGGCGCGCTACACAACAGCGACTTGGTCTGGCGTTCTGCGGACAGCGAGGGCGATGTTGCGGCCTGGGCACGCCGTATCCGCGTATGAAGCAAGCTGCGGAGGAAGGAGATTTCTCGCTGTCCTCGTCGTCGTCGTCGTCGTCGTCGTCGTCATCGTGGTCGATGTTGTCGTCCAGAGCATTGGATAGATAGGGCAGCTGCTGCCCGCCCCAGTCTTGGGAGATTTCCGGGCCGCTTGGGCAAGGATATACGCTGACCGAAGAGGCACGCTGCGGAAACAGGCCCACCTGCAGAGGCTCAGACTTTGGCTCCCAAAAATTTGGCGCTGCTGACCAGTCCGCTTCGAAGCCGGACGGTCCAAAAATATCGGGTGGCGGAATCGATGCTGAAGCGCTAACCATATCTGGTGGCGCTCTCTGAGAGCTAACCAAGCGGCCAGAGGAGGCGGTGACGCTTGTGCTACCGAGCCTGCGCTGCGGGTGCGGTAGCCTCAGGACTGCATCGTGGTGCACCACCGGTACTCCGTCTCGAGTGAGCTGAACATCGAGCTCGACCGCCCGAACATTCTTGCCTCGGATAGCCGCAAGAAAGCTGAGCAACGTATTCTCCTGCAACAACGACGTTGTCTGTTCGCCGTCTCCCCGATGACCGATGAGCGGCGTGCAGAGCAGCATCGATTCTTCCGCGGCAGCAGCGACGGGAAACGGAGCTTCCTCTGCAGAGTCTCCACTGAGCGTCGGGTCCGTTGCAGCGAAATGCGCCAGAATGAACCTGGGCGGCTTACTCCCGGGTCCACGAGTTTGTTCGAGGGCAGCGTTGAACGCAGCGCGGCTGTGCCGTCCCTGATACGGCTCGATCAACATGTACGAAAAGACAAATTCACCAACAACACGACCAAGAGCGGTCACAATTGGCCTTTTCATGCGGAAACCGAAGCGATTCCCGTCTGCTGCGCGATGATCATCTCTGAGGAGGAGCTCCGACCCGAGCACCGCCGCTCGACCAAGATACATGCGTTCGCTAACATCCGATCCCGGCTGCAGTGCGAAGAAAGCCACGACAAAATCGAAAGCATGAGGTGTGCCCTGAAACGCCACTGTACCCGACGGCGTTTGGTGTTGGCCCTCTTGAGGCAGACCAGCGCCCCGACGCGCCTGCAGCTCGGCGAACTCTGCAGTTATGGACTCGGCGTATGGCTGCGCAGGCTCCCCAAGCGGTGCATGCAGCCGCACTCGCCACTTGTTCGCGCCAAACGAAGTCATGGAGACGCGTTCAGCAAAACTTTCGAGGCTGACTAGCTCGGCGTCGCTGATAACAAAGTCGAGCTCAAGGTCGGCGCCAACTACGGACCAGCCACAGCCAGCACGAAAGCGCACACTTGACGCCACACACGGAGCTGCTGGGGCACCGAGTGTCACGCGCAAAGAGCGCACACACTGCACGCCAGCGTCGTCTACCCACAGAGTGCCGGTCACCGGAGACCGTCTCCCTTCCATATGCGGTGTAAACCAGTCGCCCGGCCTCGAAGCGGTGCCCATGAGCACGGAACCCACACGGTGCTCGTGCCCCGACTCCATTGTAAGTGAAGTGCAACTCTCCAACTGCTCTTCCTGAATCGTTCCAAGAAGTATACGGTTTGTTCGAGCCATGAATATCGTTAATGATTCGAACGCCAGCAATAACCACACACACACACATAGACACCGTATTTTTCGGATAAGCGAATCTGGCGCATACCGATGCAATCGGATCAGGCGCCAGCATCGCAGCATCGATGCGGCTTCGTATCCGGGATGCGCGTAGCCGCTGCGATTCCGCGATGATGGACTAGATGGATGATGGGATTCCGCGATGATGGACTAGATGGATGATGGGATTCCGCGATGCTTTATTAGACGGATCATGGGATCGAGCGATGCTTGACTAGATGGATGATGCGATTCAGCGATGATGGACTAGATGGACGATGGGATTCAGCGATGATGGACTAGATGGATGATGGGATCGAGCGATGCTTTATTAGACGGATCATGGGATCGAGCGATGATTGACTAGATGGATGATGCGATTCAGCGATGATGGACTAGACGGATGATGCGATTCAGCGATGATGGACTAGATGGATGATGGGATTCCGCGATGCTTTATTAGACGGATCATGGGATCGAGCGATGATGGACTAGACGGATGATGCGATTCAGCGATGATGGACTAGATGGATGATGGGATTCCGCGATGCTTTATTAGACGGATCATGGGATCGAGCGATGATGGACTAGATAGATGCTGCGATTCAGCGATGATGGACTAGACGGATGATGGGATCGAGCGATGATGGACTAGACGGATGATGGGATCGAGCGATGATTGACTAGATAGATGATGGGATTCCGCGATCGAGGTACGCGCACACCCGGTGATTGGCAGTTAGCGTCACAGTACCTGGGATGCCGCCGCTGGCCCTCTCGGGTGGTTCTGCTAAACGCCCTTTGGTGCAGTACACGCTCTAGCGGGGTTTCCATAAAGCCCCGAGTCGCGACCCTCAATCCACGACACGCACGCTGCAGTGCACTCCCTGGTGTTGCTTCGTCTGGCGATGAAGAAGCACACGCGCACACGTGTCGGGCACGCGGGCGTGCATGCGCGGCATCGAGCACAGCGTCGGACACGTTGCCAGCCGCGATGCACCTCATTGGCGTATCGATAGGAAAGCGCGTTCGTGTGGAGTACAGGGAGCACATCGCTCCATGCAAGGTGTCAGGCGATAACTGCATGAAAACCGACAAACAAATCAGGCGGAAAAACACGCAAGAGATTTAACATGCAAGTGACTAACGTGCGCCGGGTGTCCACTTGTTGCCCGCGGCCTCATCTCGTGACAAGATAATGTGCATCGCGCTACGGTACGCAGCGGTCTGTATGCACAGGTATCAGGAAATGATGCACGAACGAGTGTGTGCATCGGCTCTGGTGTCTAATGCTGCTCGAGAGCGCTCGTCGGTTCGTTGCCACGCAGCGGCGTGCTGGTCCCTGTCTCTGCGTGGACACCTTTGGAAACCCTGAACGTATCGGGATATGCATTCATATGCGCTGAGAGGCGAACAGGCTTGCCTGTAGAAGCTGGATTCGACGTCCAACACCGGATGGTTGCAGCGGCAACGACAGCGGCGTCTGCATCGCCGGTTCCTACTTTTTACGAGCGAGCGTTCGTTGCTTCTCGGCACGCTCGACGAGTTTATAGGCAACCAGCCGGCCTTTGCGTGCTCGGACTTGCTCCATCAAGTTACGCGCCAAGTTATTCATGGACGCGGTGGTGTCCTCCACGCCCAGTAATTCGATATCCTCGGCGGTGGCCGGGTACCAGAAGGGATCCTCTTCGATCACCTTCCAGTCGCCGACGAAGCGCAGCTCGACATCACTGGCGACGCCGCTACTCGCCCGGCGTATCTTCTCTGCAAGACCGAAAATCGCAGATGCAGGGACTAGTGCGCGAATGAAGAACGTGGAAGTAACCTGATACTCTTTGATTTGTTCGCTGAGCACTTGGGCGCGGGCTGCTCGCAACACAGTGTGAACCCGACCGAGAGCATTGGACGAGCACTGCACCTCTGTCTGGAAGAGCGGCTCGACAAGTCGCGGGTTCGCAGCCAAAAGCGCCTGGCGAAGCGCCTCTATCAGAAGCGAGATCAGGCTGGTAGCGTCCCTGGTGGAGGAGGCGCTCAATGAACCGGCCCGCGTCGCTGAGTCCGATGTCTCTTGACATTCGTCTGCAACATGCACCACGAAGCAGACGCCCTGGAGAGGCTCCTCCACAAGGGGACCGGCAGCACAAACCACCTGGAACGCCGACACCAGCGCCCGATACACTGTGGTCGGCAACGATCCCTCTGCGGCTGCCGTGGTGCTCGGGAGCGGCTGGCCCCAGACCTGCCGAAAAACGTCGCGAATTCTATCCCAGTGACGCATTTCAGAGCGAGTTGCAGCTCCTGCGGCGTGTTCTGCTTCCGTGTTGGCTTCAGGAGCATCGCTTTCAAGGTCTTGGGGCCGCTCATGATGCGTGTGGTACCCGGCAGTCGCTGCCGTTGCCGCTGCCGCTGTCGCCGGTACCACCAACACGTTCGAACCGCAGTCGTGCGGACCCAGCGCTGCAGCCTGCTCCACCAGCATACGGAATAACGTCGCAAGGCGACGCTGAGCGGTACCGTCCGTTATGCTGCATTCATGCGGTGAGCATTCGGCTCCCTGCTCGACTAGCGCGGACGGTGCTGGACGCTGATCCGCGGAACCCGCATCTTCCATAACGGCCCGGTGGAGGCGCACGAGCAACTCCGCTTGGAGCCGTGGCACAGTGGCAGGTCGCTGGGAGGCAACCCCACGCTTCGGTTGGAGAAAGAGTGAGCGCAGCGCGCCTCGACTCGAGGATTCCCATGCTTGCACGAACGTTCTCGGCAGTGGAGCTGCATAGATGTACAGCGTGATATTGTGGGACGGCAACGGCACCGGCACGATGCCGCCACCGAGGAGCACGCGATGCTGCTCTTCGCGGTAGCCGCTCCATGAGGCCCACTTTTCCAGCGCCGCAGCGCCGCTGAACGTTGACGAAGCGTCCGCCATTGAACCGAGTGCTGCACGCTCGTGAACACTCGTCTGTTCGAAGCGTTCCGCCAGCGACTCGAGTACAGAATCGGTGTTTTCCGTCGCAGTGCTCGACTGGCCTGCACCATGCACAGCGGCGCCACTGAGGCCACCGACACCAGCCGATCGCGTGAGCAGGACGACCCAGGGGTTTGCGGGACTCGTCGACACTCCACCAGCAACCGTTTCCCGTACTGCCGTCATCGGTGCAGAGCATTTGACCGGCACACCCGCGAAACGTTCTTCGAGGTCGCACAGGCAGCGCTGGAGGTGCAGTTCTCCGCTGACACCGAGCACCATTTCGCCTGACCCTGAGATGAACGTCTCCACCGCTGGGTCCGCCTGATTGAGGAGACGCAGGCCCCGACGAAGTCGTGGCAGATCAGAGAGCTGCGCTGCCGGCTCCACAGCGAAAAAAACCACCGGACTCGTCTGTCCGTGGCGCAAGAGGTTCGCACACGGCAGACAACGCCCCGGCGGAAGTGTCGAAATCGTTGCCGACTTGAGAATCACCTCCCCGACACCATACAGTGCAACCACTGCACCAGGTATGAGCCGTTGTCGAACTGATGTCTCCGTCTCCATCCGGTCTCTGAGTGAGGCGACGTCTCGTCCATGCAGCAGAAAGGCTTCCAGACGCGCATCTGGAAGCCGCACACAGAAAGGTTCCGTGTGTGTCTCTGCATCTTCGGCGTTATACCGAGGTCCGTACACGAACAGTTCACCAAACCGCGAGGAAACCTCCACTGCACCGCAGAGAATACGGCCCAGTGCGAGCTGGACCTGCTGGTCTCGTTCGAAACGCTGCTGGGGCTCCCAGCACTCGTCCTCCTCCTCCTCCTCCTCCTCCTGGGTGTCGGAACCCGCCGGAGGGCGCCTAGCCGGGCGTGCCGCCACGCCGAGTGCCGCAAGCGCAGCGCCCTCGACACCCATCACTTTGCTCACATAAATCATTACCGGGGCTTCGTCGGAGATGTCGCCCTCGCTGATCGCCCTGGCCAGTACCTGGGCCAAGGGATGCTGCGTAGCATCATGAGGCCACAGATTTCCCAGCCGCTGCCGGTTTGCGATCACGGCAGCGGGTACCAGGTCCACCACAGCGTCCAGCACGGTCTGACTCAACGGCAACCAGCGAGAGAGCATACTCTGCAGCGCATAGCGCCCATCGCGATGAAAGAGGTCGCGCTCTGGAACGGCAATGCCGAGTCGCTCGACCAAACGTTGCCGCTCGGAGCGGTCGACCTGCTCATCATTGGCACTCTTGACCAATCGTTGATAGAGGTAAGCGATTGGTTCAAGGACAAACTGCGCAAAAAGACTCCGTGGTGGGCGTCCGCTCGCTGTCAGACTTTCCCGGATCCGCTGGACCCGTTTCTGCTTAGCATCAATGTAAAAGTCACCCCAGAGGGTGCGATCGAGCACCTCCTGGCGAATCCCAAAGCGCTGCGCCACGAACTGGACCATATCCGCGAGCCGAAACGCCCATCCGTCCAAGGCAGATGCGAACACCACGTTGCCAGCTGCTGGTTCGAAGAGGGTTTCCTCCTCGTGGACTTCCGCCTGATCCGTTGGCATTGATGGGTGTATTTCGACCGCAGGCACTGCTCGCGCCGTCACCTGAGTACTGGTACAGGTCGTCTCTCGATCGGGGGCGCACGCCCAAAGCGAGGCCTGCTCTTCCAGGCGCAGCCGCTGCTCTGCGATATGGGCGCCAAGCACAGCATTGGCATCCTCGAGAACACGTCGCAGGTGCAGGTATGCTTCGGTGGCATCCAGTTGCAGTTCCAGGAACAGTCGATCGATCTTGTTCAACACCAGAATCGGCTGGAGTCCCTCGCTCAATGCCTGCCGGAGAACTGTGCGTGTTTGGCTGCAGACTCCCTCAACGACATCAACGACGATGAGCGAGCCGTCACTGAGCCTTGCAGCTGCCGATACCTCAGCTGCGAAATCCACATGACCCGGCGAGTCCAGCAACGTTACGACGTATTCGTCTGCGGCTTTCGTGTGGGCTTCGCGACCACCATAGCGGTGATAGAGCGTGACGCCTGCCGACTTCATGGTGATGCCTCGATTCTGCTCATCGTCGCGAAAGTCCAGATATCGCGCTTTGCCTACGAGTCGCTGAGAGAGAAAACCGTTCGACATGAGCAGGGAGTCCGTCAGCGTGGTCTTTCCATGGTCTATATGACCAGTCACGCAGATGTTACGCAGTCGAAGTGGAGCCTCCGTCAAAATTCGGCGAATGCGGTGGAGCCTCTCGAGCTCTCCGCCGGCCGGTGAGCGGCTTGGCTGACGGAAACGTCGCCCCGGCGGGTGCACTGTGGAGGTTTCCGGAATGCGCTCTTCCGCGGGTAACAACATCGCTCGGTTGAGCGTTTTAATCGCCTAGAGAAAGGAGCCCGGTGGTGCAAGAGCCTTGTTTGCTCGGTAGTTCGTCGAACAAGATGACAGGCTCGCGCCGCCACCTCTCGTACAAGTTGCCAGTATACTCAAGACCAGCACTGGCTTTGTATTCATAGCCCTGAAGCCTTTCAGGGGCGGCTGCTCGTTTCGATACAACTTATGTATTTACGCGGTGAACGAGATACCTAGAAACGACTTGCGCGTACCACAATGGGAGAACGTCGAGAACGTTTGCAGAGCGTTTCAGGAAGACGTCCGATACGGACATCGTTCTTGGTAAGCGCTGGCAAGGGCACTGCTTCTCTGCGGTTATAGCAGCAGCTACCCAAGAGAAGAGGGTAGGTAGTTGAACGTTGGCGTTAAACTGCGACTGGTTTTCTGTTTTTATAAAAGCAGCTACTTCCGAGATGAAGGGAACTAGATGAACGTAAGCACCAGATAAAGCGACGACGCCTCTGGCGCAGTCGTAGCGCTTGCTCAGAGATAAACAGGGCTGGACACCGTCACTGGAGCACCAGTCCGTATGCTGTATCTCAACAAGGCGTGCTGTTTCGATTCACAACGAACTGCGGTGTGGTGGCCCGTTTGCGCGAGACGCCTATCTGTGCACCAGCAAACGCTCCAGCGTAACAGTGCACTTGTCCGGAATACGTCTCCGCGTTGCAAGGCGCTGGTGCGGTGGCGTTGCGCCTCAGTGGAAACCTTCAGCTCAGTCGTGGTGACTTGACGTTGCCTGAAACTCATAGGCTCAGAGAGAGAGAGAGAGCGGAACTTGTGGGGAACAACGATCGACTTCATGGTGCTCGGCTGGAGACGGTTTCCCTGCGCAGTTCCTGGTCCCGCAGACGCCTGTGAGCATCGGCTCCGATAAAGAGCTCGTGGTACGCTCTCGGCTGCTCGTGGCGAACTTCAGATGTATCCATGAGACAGGTCGTTCCTTTGCTCACTAGAAGAGACGCGCAGTTACATAACAAATTCATTTATTCGTACCTGGATAGAGGAAATGTTCAGACACACACCAGAGCGGCCGAGCAGCAAGCGCGATGACCCCGGCTGGAACAGCGTGGAACTCGTCATGCCTGTTCCAAGCGGTTTCGCAATCCAAAATGCGTTTGCAGTGGCGTCATCTGCTGAATTCGAGTCGAACAGAACGCTTCTATGTTGCGGTCGATCGTCGACATGGCTCGTTCTTTGGCAGGGAATGTCAAGGAATCTCCGGCTGCTGCTGCTGCTGCTGCTGCTGCTGCTGCTAAGATGTACCCTGCAGACAGCAAAGAAAACGTTGATAACGAACTGTATGCGTTCCGTGCAGAGAAGACACGCGGCATTGCGTGAGATCTCCGAAGCACGACGATCAACGCCAAACAAAACGGCAGGCGGGCACGGTACCGACGAATCCGACACCCTCCGCATACACGGCGCTGGACAGTGATCCGCATCGGAAACGGCCACGGCACACAGATGACGTGTTCGTGAGCGAGGCATGCTCAGGTGCCCTGTGTGTAAAAATGGACATTCAATACCTATTCCACCGGAACCATGGCCTACCGCATACTGAAATCCCATATTCAGTGTGTTTTCGGCCCGGAGACCTGTTTTGCTGCTCTGCAGTCGCGAGCAAAGGCGCGTGATACCCAGATGAATCGACGAGCGCATCAACTCGTCAGGGTAATGCTCACGTTGCACTTGCCGGAGCGCGTGTATGTCCAGAATCCTGGCAACCTCTTGCGTCACGCTGACTCCGCGGTGCTCACGGGTCTGTTGCGCTGCGTCCATCGCAAGTTACGCAACAAAAGACTACGCAAGCGGATGCACTCCTGCTCAGGGGCCTGAAAGTATCCAGATTCGAGCATGCGTGGCGGCTCGTGACTCTCGTAGACGACCAAGATGCCGAAAAACATTCATCAGCGCTCTGCCCGTAGTATCCTGCTTCAGTGATGCAAAGGACTTGATATCTGTCTCGGAGAAAAAGTAGTGTCCGCGAGTCTCGTCCGTTTCCATGTCCTCATAGCGGCAGCGCTGATCAAGCTGCGCAGAAGTGAGCTCATGCTTTGGACGACGCAAAAGCGCATACTTATAACGCAAGATGCTCTCAATATCGCTGATCGCTCTATGCAGACGCTCTATGGTGACGCGTCCGCGTATGTGCCCCGGAACTTGCTGGAGCGTCTCCTCAGTCACTGGCTCGACGCGTGGAGCGGCGTCAACCGCCGGCGCTGCTCGGGGAAACGAGTCTCGCTTCCGTGGAACAGGCGAGACACTGTCGTTTACCCTGCCAGTGGGTGCTCCTTCTGATCCAGGTGGCTGCTGCGCGCTCGGTGGTGAAGCGTCCTCCGTACCAGCGCAAGTGCGCCCGGCGCGTCGCCGCTGCTGGAGCGCCACCTGCAAACGACGCCACTGCTGCCGCTGCTCTCGTACTCGGCGACAAAGCTGCTTCATTTGTCCGGCATATCGCAAGTCCTCCTCTAGCGCCTCTTTCAGCCAGTAGAAGTGCGTCTCCGCTGCTTGGAGCTGCGCCTCGGTGGCGTACAAGTGCTCATCCAACGCTGGCACTGCCTCAGCTGAGCGCATCAGCGCCAACCACTTGAGAGTACGCACCCGCCGGACAAGAGTCGCAGCATCGGCACCCAGTTGACTTCCAATACCGAGTAGTCGTTGCTCATCGGGATGACCCTCAACCGGGACCTCTGAGCGTTCTCCGCGAGTCGACAGCATATGCAAAAGGTCCGACACGCGCCAGGGATTTTGAATGTCGCGGCCGCAATGGACGGTGCTTTGTTCCAATGCCGCACACGTCGATGGAACAGTCGATGCTCCACGAGCACGCAGGGTACATGAATACCGACGTGCAGACGCCAACCAGTCTATGTCGACCGGCCAGCTACTAGTAGCTCCAACTTCTCCTTATACGCCTCGAGTATCAGAGGCTGCCCCATAAAGTTGGTTCGCGCCAGCTCCTCGGGTCTCTTCTCCAGCACTGCACATCCCCTGACATTGAAGGCGGCGTCGAAGTCCCGGTACGCAAATACGATACGTTTCTTCCCGTTGTTTGCACTCACGAATGCAAGTAGGCCTCGATTTTGGGCGCTCCATTCCATTTGCTCCTACGTCAGCGCTGCGAACTTTTCTACATGCGCAGGGCTCCGCTTGCACTTCTCCGTCTCGACTTTCTGAGGTGTACGCACCAGCTCATTCCTTATTTTCTTGAAACTGAATGCATTTGTTCAAGGCTTTGGGTGAAGACCTCCCGAGAAAGAGAGAAGGGCTTGCGGAAGAGAGGCGAAATTTGCCCTGGTGTCTCATTGTGTGCTGAACGAATCAGCGGTTCGCCCAGTGGAGCGATTAGTACGTTTCACGATAGAGAACATTTCTTCGCCGAGGATGCGCCACGATGAGCATGTAGGAATGAAAAGCATCTCTACCTCAATAGAATCGGTAAAGGCTCGAACGCAAGTGGAATGGTCAAATGCCAAGTTGTCCAATAGAAGGAACTTCGCCGGACGTCAGTGACAGGTCTTCAACGATTCGACAAAGCGGGTGGTGCTGTTGTACGGGCCTTCACTACGATCGAAACTAAGGCCACCAAATCACTCCGCTGCCTCTAGAACAGATGATGTCGTTGGTCTCTTGGAGTTTGATTCTACATACATCTTGGTCCCTGCTCCGGGATTACTCATATCCGCTTTGACCGTTTCACCCGAGGCAAGTCTCATCGACCGAGAAAACAAACCGACGTCCCTGTGCTGTATACGGATCGCCGAGTTCCGGGAACTTTCTTGTAGTTGCGATTTCGATGGAAGATGGCCATATGTGAACAAGGACTCTTTTTCCGACTGTATCCCAGTGGTTTCAGGACCACTCGAACCAGCTGCTAAGAAACAGAAACGCCCATGGTGGCTCCTATCATCGTTTTGCGCTTTCCCTAAAGTGATCAACGGGTCGTTCTGTACCACTGACTGCAAGCGATCTCGAAGAATATCTGACTTTGGCGCGGGGCGCGTGATCTCCGTCCTCTCAGTGTCCCTTAGCCATCTGAGAACTGTGGTATGACTGACCTGAATGAGGAATGCAGTCCCTGTTGCACTGGTCAGTAACGCGTACGTATCCCACAGGCAATTCTTCCACGATCTATGCGGCACATTGCATCGTGATTTCGGTTTCTTTGTACTCACCGCAGCGGGGGTGAAATAATACTGAGTTGAAGGACTTTTACGCTTCAAATACCATCTTGGATGGAAATATTCAAGCGTCATGCTGGAGGCTTCCACATCCGCATGGAGTTCGGGCCACGTGCCGTGAGACGCTCCCGTCTTTGCGGGGCCAGCACGCAAACGATTGCATATAGCCTGCAGATGAAACCTCGGCAAACGCGTGCAAAACGCTAATAAACCATGACAGTCGCCGCGGGTGGAAGTGCCTCAGCGTTCCAGCGACCCGCGAGGTGCCGAGTTCCTCGGAAGCGCTCGCCACGGCACCGGACACGTCGCGCCAGACGACGCGCAGCGTCAGCACCTCTAGGCGTTGCGTTTAGGGCCCTCGGCTCCATGCTGTACGATGCCCGTGCCGCACAGTGCGCTTCCTCGCCTGCTGCTGACGCTAGCGCTGGTGAAACAATGCCAGACATACCCACTCCGTGCCGTTACGTATTCGGTGCCCGCGGTGTTCACTGGTCAATGCATTCGATCTTCACAACAAAGCGGCTGCTGCGAATGCCACAGGAACAGATCCAGCTTTGCACGCGACCCGTTCCGCTTGGTTGCCAATACGAGGAAACCGCTCAGGTCCGTGGCGCTGCACACTGCTAACTATGCCTGGATGGTATGGAATGCGGGACGGCAATGCAGCCGCTTCGATAGAGTTTACATGCCCGATGCAGCTCGTACCTCAATTGATTCAGGCGCGGGGAACCCAGGCTAGATGAATCCCTAATTGATTTCGGAATGCATCTCATTGTTCTCCAGGGGAGTTCCACGGTGTTCGTAGGAGAACGTATCGCCTCGCTGGCCGCACAGGAGCAATCCGCGGCGACTCCCCGTGCAGCTGATCCATGCTCGCCATCCAGCCTGCAATGATGGCATAAAGTGTTAGGTACCACGTTGTTTTTGGTGCGGTCTCGGTGCGAGATCGCGTTTACTCCTCTGAAACCCGGCTGTCTAGCCAACTGCGAACATTCGGCATGATCGTTCACAGGTGCTACCAAAATTCCGGCATGCGCGACGCATGTACTGTATAGGCAGCTGGCTTTCGGAAATCATCTTGCGTTTTGGAGCAGTAAGCATCGCACTCGGCCTCGGATAGAGACGGGGAACGCTGGCATCGATACCGAATGAACAAATGGCAGCGTGCAGTCGAACACGACTGCTTCATACAAAACAGTCGATCGAACCGCACACAGAGCACACACAGACGAGTCAAGAACGTATCGACTAGACCAGGGCGCCGGTTCCCATACACGCTGCAAACACAGCATCGCACCCGCGGCGGACAGCTATTACAGGGTACCTCGCGCCAATGACCAGGCCACAGACCGGTGTGCAGCGCGGAATTCAGCAAGCCTGGCGGCCTTCTCATGCGCGTGGACAAAGTCGGCGGGGTTTGGATTCACGCTTGGCGCCCAGCAAGCTGATCCGTGCTCTCCATCTGGACCCAAGCCTTGAAGCGTCGTCGCATCTGTGCTACAAACGCTCCGAAATCATTCGTTCGGTTCAGCGTTTCCACCATTTGTGCGAGACGGACATTCGCTGCTCCGGCCGTTGGCTTCATTACATCAATGTCAGGAACGCAGTCCTCGACTCGGAATAAATCTGCGTCCTCATCTACATACACTGTAAAAGCAAACTCGCGATCCGGCGCCCGCGAATCGATGTGTCGGAAAATCACGCGAACCTTGCCGTCAACACGCCCGGCCTCGGTCGCCGAGGCAGCGCCAACTCTCTGAAACCGCAGCCCCAGTCTATCTCGGTACCAAACAAGCGCCTTCTGGAGATGCAGCAGACGCGTGCGCCGTGCCTCTTCGCACGCATTCAAGAGCGCTCGACGGCGCTCAAACTCCTGCCGGCGCTCAGCGATCTCCTGCTCGAGTTCCTGCTGCCTCACCGGTAGCGCAGCGGCCCGTGCCTCGAGTTGCGCGATTCCACGCTCGAGGGCGTCCAGCTCCTCACGCTCTGCCTCTAAACGCTCCTGCAATCGTGCCGCTGCTGCCTCGAATTGCGTGCGCCGCTGTACCAACGTCTCCGTTTCCCGTGACACCCGCGCCGTTGTCTCCTGCCAGGTCCGCTGTACCTCTTCCAGATTGCTCAAACGTCCTCTTGCCCAAACCTCAAACTGTGTCCTAGCGTGATGTAGGTTTTCATCGAGATGTCTCAAGTCTACAGTATCCATCAACGGACTAAAAGCGTCGATGGCAGAAGGAGTCGCTCAGACCTGCGACGCAGCGCTGCTTTGCGCGCCTTTCTGGTGGCGCTGATTTCAAATCGCCACGATGTGCAACGCTGCGCACGCACGCACGCACGCACGCACGCACGCACGCACGCGTTTCGCGCTTCTCAACGCCCTATGCCTGGGTGTCAACCTGACGAGGATGCGCAGCACATAGTGGCGAAACCTTCCAGTCCCCGCTTGCTGATGCCTTCTAGACCCCTGAGTGACATCCAGGAAAACTGGGAGGATCGAGAGAACGCCCCACCGGCTGCAACGTGGACGCCTTTGGCGAAACATCTGCCGGCAGACGGCACGGCTGTACCCAGTGACGGTGAGGTGGCCTCCAACACGCCTGTTCGGAAAACCGCGCGCAAGGATTCGGAATATTCCGGTGTATCAGGTTGCATCTTCACGACGGGAGGAAGCACCACTAGCGCCGGAGTTTCCGAGTGCGGCGAGTCCACGGAGCGCACGGCTCTCGCTGAAGCGCGCCCAGTAGCTAGCCTGTCGACGAACGCTGGCGCCGTTCCGGGAACCCCAGCATCGCCTGTTGCCGCGGAGGCGTCGAAACACTCTGAAGTTAACGTTCGACCAGACAAAGGAGACGCAGCGGCTTTCGACCAGCTGCTTCAAACAGAAGCACGAACAGCATCGCCGGCCGGCGCGGCGCAGGCGCAGGCGCGGCAACCTACACCGCCAGCGAGGCATACAGCGGAAACGAGCGCTACTTCTCAGCTCGCATGGCGAGAGAACGATACGTCGAGAACGAGCCTAATCCGGCCCGACTGGGCTGCTCCTGATGAGTCGACACTTGACGGACAGCAGTCAGCACGCGATAGTCTACGCGGTGCGCGCACACCAGCGACACGTCGGCTCTCCGGTGGTGTGCGGACCACCAAGAGTCGCATGCAGCATCGTCGCTCCAGTACCGCAGCGAATACGCAACTACCAGTACCGAGAATGGTTACCAACGAAGACAAGAGCGAGGCAGGGGTGCCAGCATCCAGGCAAGGCTCTGGCGCAGAGCCTCGCGCATTGCAGCAGGACACGTCGCCAGCGCAATTGCCTTCATCCGAACGAGCTGCTGGGACACAGGGCGCTCAGCGTTTACCAGCCACTACATTTCCGTGGAATGCAAATGGCACAATACAAGCAGCAGAGGCCACGCGTGCCTTCGAGGAATACCGTGCTAGCGTCGCAGTCCAGTTAGATGCCGCCGAACGGCTGGTCGAACGTTACAAGAGCGAAAACGAACAGCTGCGACAGCAGCTTGACCATGCAGAAGTGGCGAAACTGCGCCAACGGGTCGACGATCTCGAGCGCACCCGAACAGACCAACAGCTGCGATATCTCGAACTGCAGAAGCATGCGATTCAGCTAGAAGCTGACCTCGCGCGAGAACGTCTCGCACTCGAGCGCGAGCGATCACAACTCGCCCAGCTCGAAAACGACGCCGCACCAGCAGCAGCGCTTTTCCAACTATGTTCTGGGGCGACCCAGGTGAAACCCATACGCGTTCGCTACGAGTCCACGGGTACAACGCCAGAGACCGAAACCAAACTCCCCGGGAACACACCGTCCACAGCGAATCGTCCACAGGCCATTTGGCTTAACGGCTACCAAATACTCCTAGAAAATAGCGCCTTGCAACGAAGAGCTCTCTTTCAACTCGTTCTCGATGACTCGGGCGATGTCGAATACACGCCCCTGGAACTGATGCTCGGCGACGCCGCCACCGATGCACCAGACTTTCTCCAGGAGACCATCTACTTTCCGCGAAACGAGTTGCCCCTGTTCTGGCTGCGACTCGTTGGCGTTCTCTTTTAAACCACGGTTACTCCACTCGTGCCGCTTGACACGTAACGACGACACCTTCTGGACACGACCCCAGAGACGCAGCTTCCGTCAATGCTCCAACCCGGCAACCTCGACGATGTCGACGTTCAAACAAACCTGCGATGTGTTCTGCTCGGGCGCGACGCGTCCTCAGACAAGCGCACAGGGACCACGTCTTGTTCTGGATCAACCTGGTAGCGTCGCGGCTTTCGGTCAGTGTTTGGACGCCATCAGCGTCGCTGGCTTGGCACTGGTCGTTACGGTGCAACAGGACGGAAGCGTTGCGCTCTGGGTTACTAGTGGACTGCGCTTTTATCGTCAGTTTTTTTGGAGTGCGCGACGTGAACGCATCATCGATGCGGATTGTCATCCCGTAACGTCTGCTGAAGATTTTGATGCTGTGCTCAGTGCACGCTTTCGGAGACCGGACGGGGCGCTGGTTCTAGGGACGCACGCTGGACACGTGGTTTGTATTGAACACGGGTCGGGGGGCGGGTTGGCGAACCTGTATCGCCGCTGGCAGCTTGTAGGTCGCCTCGACGCTCCGGTGTGGCTCGTGGGCAGTGCCGCACCGACGCCGACGACACCCGTCGACACAACTGCTGCCAACAATGGCGACGGGGATCAGGGCAGCACGGGTGCCGCTTTGTCGACGGGAGCACCCGGCGAATCGCATACCCGCCCGTTACCCGCGTCTGTGTCGGTATCTGAAGCGAGGGCGTGCTCGCCTTTGGCAGCGATCAGCACGGGTGTGGTCGTGGCGTGGACGGAGCACGCGCTCTGGTGGTATGTGCCAGCGCTCCGCCGATGGCATCGTTGCCCACATCCAGAGGATTTCGAAGCGCAGCAGCAGCAGCAGCAGCAGCAGCAGCGCATACGCGATGCTCCTGCGATCTATCTGGGGGAGGTTAGTGCCTCAGGGTGCTTTTTTGCGTGGACGTTGCGGCATAGTGACGGGTGCTGGATCGGCGCATGTCCACAGTGGCATGCAGCTACGTTCCACGCTGCATCGGATACCGATACCAACGACAGTGCTGATGACAATGTTGATCAGCGTATGCACAGTGAAGCTGTCTTCATTCATACCTCAGATCCGCTGTGCAGTCTTGCTTGGAAACCGGCACCGATTCGCGGTGGCGAGGCGCTGCTCGTGGGCGATAGATGCGGCCGCCTGAGGCTCTTCTCTGCAGCGACAACAGACTGGCGCTCGATAGCCACGGTGAGCGGCATGCCGCTCGCGACGCAGGCGGTCGATACAGCTGCCTGTTTCGTGCACCAGTACGGCAGCGGAGGCATCGCTGAAGACGAGAATGACGCTGCTCTCGTGGTTCTATCCGAGTGGCATCTCGGGGGCGCTGCAGCCTCCGGCGATACACGTCCACATGCAAAGCGAGACGCTCAGTCCGCACAGGGCATCATCGTGCATCCATATCGAGCGTCGATTGCGGTGCACTATATTGGGCAATGGATTCCGGGGATGCCCACGCTCTGGTGCGTCTCGCACCTGAACGATGAACCGGTACCCCGGGTGGTACCGTTCCATCGGGCCTCAGATGGGGCGTCAATGCCCGTGGCACCTCCCGAGACGGACGCCAACGTTGCAAGGAACGGCCCGCCGACGCCTGTTCTCGAGTCAGTTGAGGGCGCCGCTGCATCAACAGCAGCATGCCTTGCGGTACGTATCGAGGCAGCAGCAGAGTCGTGGCGAGCGCCGGTCAGCGCCGCGTGTGCTCCGGCAAAGGAGCTGCGGAGCCAGCAGCCGCCGGCGCAACCTGCACAACTGAACTGGATCCTGCAGAGAGGTCAGGTTGTGGAACGTTGGTACCAAAACGGTCGCCCAGGCGATGCCCTGGAGTTCTGGTCGCACGTTGTCAGACTGGGCAACGGCGATGTGGGGTCCATCGGCGCGCTCTCCTACGGCTCTCGAGCGCGCACGCTGGTAGCACTTACGAGCACGCAACGACTTGTGTGCTGGCCGCTACCAGGCTGGCCGGCGCTGCGCTCCGGATACGGTCCCCGAACGCTGCCGACCCTGACCCAGACTAGAGTTTCGCGACCAGGGTGGGTTCACTGCGCCAACCAGCTTACCGCTTGTGTGCGTTGCGCTCAACGCGTTGAGTTGGCCTTGTTCACGATGACGGAGGCAGGTCTGCTCCAGCTGTACGGCTGGCTGTCGCCGCCCGAAGTAGACGCTCGTGAAACGCAAGCTCGGATACCGGACGAGGCCACCGCTGCGCCGCTGATGTGTGTGCTATCCGCGTCGACACCGCCGGGGGTCCAGGTCGACGACTGTGCCGTTTGGAGTCGTCATCAGCCGCAGATGCTCGATACGCTCGAGGCGGACCAGCCGCAAGAAACAGGCTTGCTCTGCTGGAGCGCCCTCGACATGGTCTGGTACGTCTCCAGGATCATTGGTGTTCGGGACGCGAATGCAACTTCCGTGGCTCATTCGGTGCCCGCCAGCATCGATTCGGAAACCGGTGATGCTGCCATTGCGCCATTGGTGCCTTGCGGAAGCGCAACGCCCGTGCAAGCCGCTCCCGCGTGCAACCAGTACCAGCCCGAAGAGGGGCAGGCGACTGCCCGCGCCAGCTCACCGGCCCGCAACTGCCGACATCTTGCCCTGCATTGCTTCGACTTGTCGCCCTGGGTACGATTATGTGTTTCAGATCCGCCGCCTTGCGCCTTTGCGGTTCGTACAGACAAGGTATTCGTATGGCGGGTGGACGGAGTCCTCGCTGTGTACCGACTCGACACCTCCAGGTCGGTACTGGAACGGATCACGGCATCGCGCCTGGTGGCGGAAACGCTTCATGAACGCGCACACTGGCACCAAAGTCGCCTGGTGGTTTCCGCTGACGCCCAAGAGGTGGCCGTCTGGGATGCAGCGTCACGTCGACTGCACCTGTGTTCATTCGACGGTGCGGATATCTACGCATTAACTACTGTGGATGTGTCGGATACGCGGCCTGATGCGGATATCTCGTTCGCACGCTACCGTAGTTGCGCTTACCTCACGGTGGACCGGTGGCTCTATTATCGCCGGGGTTGCCGCTGGATCTCGTGCGGTCAGTTGCCTGGCGTCGTTCACCACACGATTTCGCTGCCGGAAGGTGTCGTCGTCGCTTCGAGGAACGACCAGCTCTTTGTATTCGATGCGAGCATGGCAATGTCTAGAGCGGATCAGGAAACCGAGGTCCTCAGCGCTGACGCGCGTTACGAGATGGTGCTGATGGCGGGCATCGGGGCTGGACTAGCACCGGATGCAGCTATGCGAATCGCGCAAAGCATCGACTCGGCGGCACTGGCACCTGGCGAGGACACCGGCACTGCCGCTGATGCGACAGCGCATCCCGAGAGCGTCGCTCTCGAGCAGCTGGGTACAGCGCGTAGCGCTTCGCCGGACCCGCACGCCCACTGCGCCGTCGATCGCGAGCACGACGGAATGCCGCCAACTGTAGCACCGCTGATGCGGAGCGTAGATACAGGCGCGGGTGCCGGCGCTTTCGCTCGTGCTTGCCACGAGAGCTTTGCTGCTCACGCCAGAGCCTGCGCTGCTCTGGACGCGAACGGCTCCGTTTTCGTCATCCTCGCGGATGCATATCGGCGTCTTAATCTGGAAATTCCGCCGCAGGTCCTGCAGTTCGCGTTACACGCAACTTGCGAAGAAGCGATATTGCAGGAGCTTGGACTTTTGAGCGGGTCCGTTAAATGGCACATGGCGCGCCAATACGGCTGTGGCTATTGGGTGCGCTCGGAACTGCTCATCCACCGTCTCGTCGAGGTCATTGCTCGCGCAACCTACAACGCATCACACAAGCCGCGGGATGCAGTGCTATGGTACGTGCTGCTGCGACGACCGCGCGTGCTGAGCACGCTCTTCCGTGCAATCGGCGAGCCGCGAATCGCGGGCTTCTTCGCGCAAGACTTTGGGGATGCCGCCGTTCGAGAGCGGGCCAATAAGAACGCATTTGCAAGACTCGCCGTCCATGACTACGAGCTATCAGCGGCGTTCTTCATCCTGGGTGCTGACCCATCCGCAGCCATGCAAGTCATCCGGGATCGCCTCGGCGACGAGCAACTGGCGCTATTGCTGTCGCGACTTGAACCGACGCTCCAAGCAGAGCAGGCCCTGGAGAATGCCCAGGAGCAACAGCAGGCACCGGAATGGCAACTGCTACGCGCTTGCGTCATTGGCAAATACGACCATGCTGTAGCGATCGTAGAGCGTATGGACTGGTTGCGGAACGAATCGCAGGCCAGCGCCTGGCCCGCCATGGCTGGTGCTCTGCTCCAGACGAGAGCACTGCAGGCAGCACCCTCTGTCCAGCGTAGGCCGGATTTCATCGGAGCGCATCAGCGACTCCGGTTTCGAGTCGGCCATCTTTTGGCACAGACCGACCTTCTGCCCCTGGCTCAGCGACTGGTGCATCCGGCGTGGCGTATCCAGATGCAGAGCCACGCCCTCGGCCAAGCGCTGCTGCGCAACTCCACCGCGTGCACTCTCGCGCGCCCCGCACTGCGTGCCTGGGTGCAGCAAACGATAGCCGTGTCCGAGGAGCCGCTTCCCGAGCACGCCCTCGAGAGCGTCCTCGTGGCCACGGGGAAGTGGCTCCTGCACCAGGACGCGCCCCGTCTGCTCGGCTCGCTGAACGCCTGGATCGTCATTCGCCAACTGCTGGAGTCGCACCGCTCTCGCGTTCACCGCATCTCGTTAGATGAAGGTTTCCTGGACAGCATACTCTCTTATCTAGTCGCCACTATCCACCGAATCGCTTTGGGTGTCAGCGATCCCGACGAAGACATCAGCGAACCTCAACAACAACAACACGTCTGGTTGATGGACGCTGCAGTGCTCACAGAACGTCTCCAAGCCGCATCACCTCCAGTGGTACCCGAGGCAACGCGAGTTGCCTTGTCACAAGCAGCACAAGTTGCGCGTTTCCTCTGGATATGGCGGCATGCGCGCTGGACACCTATCAACGCGATGCACGCATCGTGGTGCGACGCGGCGACACGCATGCAGCGGACAGCACATGTTCCCGCCAAAGCGATCGAAACGGACACGGCGATCGAGCCCCGACCCCCATCAGTGCCGTGCCTGCCGCGTCGTCGACAGCGCGCGCACTGCCTGTCCATGCTGCATGCGCTGTGCCTCGTCGACGCCCTGGATCGCTGTGCGGTGTGCCTGCAGAAGACGACGACGGCGGCGGCGGCGCTGCGCTGGGCGACGGCGCTGCGTACCGCCATCCACCTCCTGATCGAGCGCATCGCTGGAGCGCCTGGGCAAGGCGATGCGCTCGCCGGACGCCATCAGCAGCAGTTGCCCGATGGCGATGAGGAGGCAGTGGAGCAGCTGTGGCGACGCTGCTGGCTTGCTGGTGGCTGGGTGCGTACGCAACTCGCGCGAGCGCTGCTCGCGGATCACGCGGCCGAAGCGGTGCATCCAGCGTCATGTGCAGCGGCGGCGGATGGCGTCTCCGGCACGACGTATCCGCTTGAGCGGACGCTCTATCCGGTGCGATTTTCCGGTGCGGGAGATTCGACGGTACGTCGCTCGCAAATCAAGACGCGCCACAGCGTCCTGCTGCGCGAAGCGACCCTGATGACGGCGCTGGCTGTTGCGCCGCATGAGCCGACGCGGCTTGTCGTCGCCACACTGAAGCCGCATCGAGGTCTGTATGAGCTCAGCTGGGAGCCCGCTGAGGGTGTCTCCACGGACGGCGAATCAGAGCGTCTGCCTCGATCGTCACCGAGCTCGGCATCGGCCGTCGTGCGTGACCTCCGTGCCGGCAACTGGCACGGGCGTGTACCCGACGCGCGGCATGCGGAGGCTGCGGCAGCGTCGCGCGGGCTCCGCTGGCGCTCCGAGGTGCTCGCGTCGAGTCTGGCGGCGCATCCCTTCTCAAATCGGTACATTTCCGGAGATACTGAGGGTGACTTGCTTTTTTGGACTTTTGGAGAGCCGTTCGCTCTAGCCCAGCTCACATGGGCGCACGCACGCGGCCAAGTGGTGCAGCGTGTTCGCTTCGCACCTTTTGGAGATGCCGTGGTTGCTGCCTACGCCTCAGGTCTGGTGGCGCTCTGGCGCGTGCCCGATAAGCTTGCCATCTGCACGCCAAGTGAGCCGGAACAGGTCTGGCGACCTTTCGGCGATGTCTGCGTACATGATGTCTGCTTTGTCGATCAGGAGAATGTGATTGCGACTTTTGGTCGCGCCTATGACGGCAGCAATGCGACTGGCGGCGACACAGGTCCCAGTCGAATGGACACCATTCGAGTCTTCGATCTGCGGGCGGGGGCACTGAATCCACAGCAACAACAACAACAACAACGTTACCATCATCAGCCTGTGCTGTGTTTCCGGGCCCACACGCTTCCTGGTGGAGATTCGAGCGTGCGCGGCTCTTCGAGTTGCGAATCCCTCTGCGGACTCGTACTGGGCGATGGGACGCGGCTCCTGAGTGCGTCCTCCGAAGGCCACCTAGCCGTGTGTGATATGCGAACGTCTCGCTGTGCAGCCCAGTTCAGGGCACACTCGGACGGCAGCGCCATTCGTACGCTGGTCATGGAAGAGCCGCGGGGACGGGCGCTGATCACCGGCACCGACAGCGGCCAGGTGCGGCTCTGGGACGCGCGTTCCCTACGTCTGCTCGAGGAACTGGGTACGGTGCATCGGCCAACGCGTCATTTCCGCGCTCGGGCACGTGCAAGTCAACATGCCTCCAGTCTCCGTCTGAGTGGCGGCACTGCACTTTTCGGGCTCTATGGCGTGGAGTGTGCGCTGCTCACGGATTATAGTCTGATCACTGGCGGCGGTGATGGGTACCTGTACGCACACGGGCCCGGCTGGGGCGGCACTGCGAGCCCAGCAGTCAGTGATCACGTCAGCACTTTTGCAGACGATGTGGATACGCAACTGCGACGCGTGGAGAGCGGTCTTGCGCTCTTCTGAGTGTTCGCGCCTCGCCATGCTTTCGATCAAGTGACGTGTCTGCACTTGAAGAGAAAAAAGGATCCGCAGAGTCTAGAAACAACACCGTTCGGTGTCACGGGGTAGCTCAGTATACGGTACAGGGTTTGCCGTTCCCTCACGAATGTCTTGCTCCCTGATTCGCACAGGCACTGTGTCATCGTTGAAGGAGTTGCCAAGCAGCGAAACCCGCCGTTGACGTGTCGAAACCTTGCCGTCTCTATCGACGCCGGAGTAATCGCGAGCCACCCGGTACGACACATGGTCAAGTGGGCTACGTTGCTGCGCTCGTCTCTGACGCATTAGCTGTCTGACGAAGCGCGATGTCTGCTGCGTCATTACACCTTGTTCGTGGCGTTTTGTATTCTGGATCTTTGGCCAAACTGCATGCTTGCATATCGCATACCGTACTGTGGTTCTGAACGGCGTCCAGTGCACTAGGGTCACAATTTCACGTTCCTAACGATGCACCTGTATGGGCTCTTTGGGTTCGCATTGCAGCTGAGTCTGATCCGATGCCTTCAAATGACACCGAGGCGTGAGCACACGATCCATGCTGGTCGTCCTCTCACTGCGAAGCGCTCCGCGAGGCATTCTTGCAGCCGGCGACACGCACATGGGGGCGGACAGACGCACCAGCCGCTGCACTAGTGCTCGAATGCTACTTTTGGAGGCGTTCGCACTTACGAGCACTCCATCCCAGCTGCTGTATAGGCTCGGAGCGATATTCATGAAGCGGGAAATCCTTCGTGCAGAGCAATAGCCGACATTGAACCTACCTGGTTTCATCCTCTGAGGGTCAATGGCTCATCTGTCATCCCTTTGCAGGTTCATTGCACCCTCAACAGCGCCGTAGCTAGCAGCTGAGGCTACTGTCGTCGTTGCTGGCAGACGCGCGCCGCCTTCAGCGCAGCAGTACTGGCGGTAAACGTTCGATTTCGTCGCCATGATGACTGGAGGTTGCTCGCCTCGCGTGCCGCATTGCACGCTTATCGTTGCGCAGTGCACCCGTTTCCACTGCGAAGCAGAGATACGACCTCTCCTGGAACTGGGTTACATGCACTTCGTGCTTATCGCATAGACTCCTTCAGCCTCGGAGCTATCATCACACTGGTGCTGCATCTGGGGCACCTGCAGACAGTCCTGTACCGTGCAGCGCTCATTCGTAACACATCAGCCGGTGTCGACACGCTCTATGCACGTGCTGCCCTTGTTACCGGAGGTATTTGCGGACACGTGCCTAGTTGATACCTGGATGCCCGCTTTTTTATGTTGCCGTTTTGGGGTGCACCAGGGGCCATACGCGCGCACGACGTGTCGCGCAGTCAGCAACACCGCGTCCCATCTCGAATCGGCGAGTCAGAGGCACTCCGCATCCCTTGCATGTGGTGATGAAATATCGCGAGGAAAACGAGACAGCTGTGAACACGTTTTCCATTGGTGCACATGCCCGAACGCGAGCCCCGGCGAATCTGTTTGCTCCCTGCCGGACTCGCGGCATTAATGCGTCTCTACAACGCGCTGATGGAGCGTGCTCTGTTCAGCATCGCTGCGAGCATCCCCTGGAGATTTGGTACTCGGGGCTTCACCGGATGACGCTTCGAGCTCATGAAACGAACACTGGACTGGGGAGTCGGGGTTCAGAGGCGTTTACGACGGCAGTGAAGAAGGTTCCCCGGATGCCGGCAACATTCGCGCTGTCGGGGGATGCCCGTTCAACGCATGGATCGTGCGTCAACTACAACATATTCTGTTCAAATGTATTCACTTATGTACATGATCGTTTGATCCTGATCACCGTCACCTGTGCTCCCTGCTCTCTGCATGATCACAACACATCCTGTCCTATTATATCCATTTATAGAACGAATTGTTTGTTCCTGTATCACGGGTACCAAGCAGATCTGCTCAATGCCGTCTGCACCGGATATCTGCACTTGAACCTCGATGCCGGCCCGTGGGCGCTTCTTGCGATTGCTCTAACTTGTGATATCGACACGCTCGGGTTCTTCAGGGCCATGAAGCTGCGCTACGACTACCAGTACGGGTTCGGGAACCATTTTGCAACAGAGTGTGTACCCGGAGCGCTACCAGTGGGTCAGAATAATCCCCAAAAGTGTGCATATGGGCTCTATGCTGAGCAACTATCTGGGACGGCGTTCACGGCGCCGCGCAGCGCGAACCAACGAACCTGGATGTACCGCGTTCGTCCCTCTGTAGACCACGGGGCATGCCAGCGGGTATCTTTCGCAGAGCGAGCGCCAGGTCTGGGCTTTCGAGGACAGATCGCGACACCAGAGCGGCTGCGCTGGCAACCGCGCGACGACGCGGCCCCAGACAGGACTGCCGCCGCCGATGCCGACACCGACACAGACACAGACTTTTTGCGGGGCCTGTTCCGTATTGGAGAGAACGGGCTTCCCGAGGACCGAAACGGTCTCTCCATATATTCGTATTGGTGTAATACGTCCATGGACGGGGAGGCATTCTACAATGCTGACGGGGACCTGCTCATCCTCCCGCAACAAGGTGAACTCATGCTCCAAACTGAACTCGGCATGCTGGAAGTGCCCGCTGGGCACGTCGCTGTAGTGCCGCGTGGCATCCGCTTTGCTGCACGTGTCGTTCCCATGAGTGACACTACGTCGACTAGCCGCGGCTTTGTTCTTGAGGTCTACGACAGGCACTTTGAGTTGCCCGACCTTGGTCCCATTGGCGCGAACGGATGCGCTGCACCCCGCGACTTCCGCTACCCGCTCGCCTATGTGGACCGCGATACCCTCCAGAGCTCTTGGCGAACATGGGCCAAGTTCCAAAACCAGATCTTTATGTATGAGACGGATCACTCCGTCTTCGACGTTGTCGCCTGGCACGGCAACTACGCGCCATTTGCCTACGATCTGGACCGCTTTTGTCCGGTAAATGCGGTTCGTTTCGACCACATGGACCCGTCGATTTTCACGGTGCTCACTTGTCGCAGCGATGAACCTGGAGTGGCGCTAGCTGACTTTGTTATATTTCCACCGCGCTGGAACGTTCAGGAGCACACGTTTCGACCTCCGTATTTTCATCGAAACTGCATGACGGAGTTCATGATGAACCTAGCGGGAGAATACGATGCGAAGAGTGCGGCGGGTTTCCCACCGGGTGCCTGCTCGCTCCACTCGATAATGAGTGCGCATGGGCCGGATCTCGAGTCTTTCGCCCGGGCTGCCACGGAACAACTCCGACCGAAACGCCTACCGGACTCGACGCTGGCGGCTATGTTCGAAACCAGTCGTATGTTGCGCATTACCAAAGAGGCGCTAGAGCTGCTCCCTCTTGATCGAACGTATACGAGCTGCTGGCGCGATTTTCCGCCAGCAACGATACCTTCTTCATAGCCAGTGCTGGGGAAGCATTGAAGCATGCGTCTTGAACGGCGAAGGATCGTTGCATCTAATCCGGAATCCTCCGCGTCCAGATCGACCTCTTACCGTTTGGTCGCTGCGGCAGACCGCACGAGCTGCGAAGCGCTTCACGATGGAGCACGGGAGCCAGCTGCGTCGATGCCGCCCGGACTGCACTGCCTATCGGCAAGGTGTGTTTGGTTTTTGTGCACAGCACCAGAGACTGCACGTCAGCCCCGCAGTGCGATGGGCGCACCATGCCTATTCTGTGGTGTAGCCCGCAGGGCATACGCAGAAACGTCAATACAGGACGAGAAAACACGTTCAGCTGGATGCAAATCCCCGAGCGGCAACAACCGACGCACCGCATCGCGCAAAAGCCTCGAAGCATCCACACCCGCGTACGTCTCCGATTGGAACACGCAGAACTGCTCATTCTGGTCCTAGCTGGATATTTTCGACGTTGTTTTTCGAGTTTCGAGCATCGGCATCCAAAGCACGCGAAAAATGACTTAAAAATTCAAAAGCAGTCTAGGATTCTCGGTCATCTTTTTGGAGTGGGTGTTCGGAATCTTTGCTGTTGGCACTCGTCACATTACCGGAATCAGGATGATTCAAAATGCCCTCGACCAAGCGTTCGTAACATATACGATATCATTATGCATTTCATACGTGCAAGCATCCACACTTCGTCACCGAAGCTTACGTGTAGCATGTTTGATACGCGGATGTTTCGAGTTTTCGATCGTGCTGTCTCCATGAAACTCATGGGCAGACCAATGCACACTTGAGGATTTACGAGGCAGAAAGTCGACGTCGTCCCCAGACGACTTGTTCATAAGCTCATGCCGACGCACACGGAACTTTTCATGTGAAATCACTGATTCCGTTCGAAATACAAATCCGAGTCGGTTTGTTGCCATCATTGAAGCGACCTACAACGGCGGCGCCGACGGCAGCAGCAGCAGCAGCAGCAGCGTATCTCTCACCAGATATGCTCGCCGAGGCACCCGTCTCTTCTGTTTCCATGGGAAAAAAGAAGCTTTGACACGGACTTGAATCATTGCAGCAATCGCCGGAAGCAGAGCGTACGTCGCCGCTTTGCACGAAGGGGGCGTAGACGACTCGAAATTTCTCGACTTGGTCTCGAGCTTGGATTATCCTTTCGGTTTTCGTTTCATCATCAACAACATCGTGTTGCACAAACCCTCTATCGAATGAGAGAGCGTGCACTTGCACGCCAAGCGTAGACGCCGAGGACATCGCCCAGAAGCGGCAACAAAGGCGTGTATCGAGAGGCAAGTCTTCTGGACCAGTCGAGTGCATGTACGAAGCGATGAAGCAAACGTTCACGGACTCCAGTGCAGTCATCGGAGAAGGAGGACGCTGAGGTGCAGCGGATACACCCGGACACCTAACCACATCCACGTGTCAACGCCGCGACGGGCGCCCCGACGCCGTACGCAAAGCAGTTGAAAATGACAAGCGCAGCGTGGATCGCAACTTCCGCCTCTGCAAGAATTGCGTGGAGAGCAGCCAGAAGCAACAATCCCGTTACCTGAACGCTGCCATATCATCCTCCGGGAACGTATTACGGAGCTGGGGCGACAGGAGACCCTGACACAATTAACGCCGCAAATACGAGTGACAGAGAGGGATAGAGGAAAAGGCTGGTACTAGTGGCGATCGCAAGTAATCCGACGTTTATTGTAGACGCCTGACTCAGGATAGTGGACTCGTTTCATTTCAGTCCGATACGGGTGTAAGATCTTTACGGTCCTTGCGTGTGAACGAAGGAGTCAGTGCTTCATTTTGGAGAAAGAATAGGCACGACCTGGCAACTTGTGCAGAGCAATGCCGCCGAGCATACCGTTCAGCTGTCGTGGGTCTTCCGGTGGCGGGCGGTACGTGAAAGCGCCCTCAAGCAACGCGCTTTCCCTGACGAGACCGTGTATTACTCACTCTGTTCACAAATGGGAGCTTTCGAGCACTGTACTCGAGTTTGAAGGCTTGACACGCCAGAACCAGTCTCGAGCCTGCTCTGGATGCGTTCCAACGGAACAATCACCACACCCGAGCGTCCGTACAGGCCATGGTGGAAAGCCGAGCAAGTCCAGCAAGCACTCGAGCGCGGTACAGTGGTGGCAGGAGAACTTCGTGTGAACGCCAAACAACCTGGGGAAGCTTTCGTGCGCAGCGTGCACCACAAAAGGGATATCTTTATCCAGCGGGAGCAGCTTCGCAACCGAGCGCTCGACGGAGACCTCGTTGCCGTGTTGGTAAAGACGCGTCCACGACGCAACAGCAACTCAGCAGCAGTACCAGTAGCAGTTCAGGACTCGTGTTCCGAGCCGTCGACCTCTGACGGGTCGTCGCTCGGAGCCAGCGCCGAACTCGAACGTGACAAGGCGCTAGGAACACTGCCTCTGGGTCAACCGAGGACGCACCTGGAGCCGGCCGAAGGCCCAGAACCCGAACACCTATGCGGGCGGGTCGTTGCTGTTTTGGAGCGCCACCAACCCCGATACATATTTGGGCGAGTGGAACGACACGATTCACTTCTGTGTTTGTCACCAGATGATCGACGTCTACCAAGGTTTCAAATCGAGCTGGTTGGCTTCTGCGCTCGCGCTAGGGAACGCCTGTATCGAAGCGTTGGTCATCTAGCTGTCGCAACGTTCACGGGCCGTTGGCATACACACGACACCTTCCCGCGGTGTGCGCTCTTGCGACTCTGGGACGAGAGCGATGACCTCGCTGCTGGCATGTCGCTTATTCGCTACAAGTTTTCTGTACCACCGGCTACGGCCTCGTGCTGGATACCGCTTTCGAAAGCAGTTGCCTGGGATGCATCCGCTGCGGGTACCGCTTGGGATGCCTGCTCAAAAAGTCGTAACATTCGTGACTGGCGCGACGCTGTTCGGGCGTTCACCATCGACCCGGAGACGAGTCGCGACCTCGACGATGCGCTGTCGGTGCGCTGGGATCCCGATGCAAATGGGTACCGCGTTGGCATCCATATCGCAGACGTGTCGGCCTATGTACAAACTGGGACCCTATTGGATGAGGAGGCAGCACGCCGAGGCACTAGTTTCTACTTTATGGACCATGCAGTACCGATGTTGCCGCCAGCGCTTAGCGAAGACCTCTGCTCGCTGCTCCCCGGACGCGATCGACGAACCGTATCGGTAGAGATTCTGCTGACAACAGATGGGACAGTGCAGGGTGAGCCCTGGATCGGTCGCGGGCTTATCCGGAGTTGCGCCAAGCTCTCGTATCAGCAGGTCCAGCGGATCCTGCGGGATCGGGATCCGTCTCAAGTTTCCGATCCGTTGATAGCGGACGTGCATCTCCTGTACCGTTTGGCAATGCAGAGGCGGCAACAGCGACGCGCTCGGGGCGCGCTCCTACAGTTTCAACGCCAGCTGTCGCTGGAGCGAGTGCGCGCTATTCGTTCATTCGCGAACCTGAAGAAGACGGGCGAACCAGACGGTGCACATTGGCTCGTGGAGGAATTCATGCTCCTGGCGAATGAACAGATCGCGAGGTTCCTCCAGCGGCACTGTCCCCGGGAGGCACTCCTGCGACGTCATCCGCCGTTCGATAAAACGCTCGTGGAGCGTATTACCCAGTGGGCGACAAAGCGAGGCCTCGCATTCACAGCAAGCGATACGCAAGCGCTCCAAACGAGTCTGGATGCGCTAGCGGACACAGCACCGATCGCAATGATCGTTCTCCGCAACAAACTTACCAAGGCGATGGCGACTGCTGAATACATCTGTGCTGGTGCCTTTGACGATGCAGCCGCTTACCGTCACACTGCACTCGACCTGGATGTGTATACGCATTTTACCAGCCCGATACGGCGCTATGCGGACATCATTGTGCACCGACAGGTGCTTTCGGTGTTGGACGCGCCAAGTGAGGCACGGTCTGGTTCCCAGAAGCCGGTTGCTCAGCAGGTCGAAGCCGTCTCCGCGATCGCTGCACACTGCAACCAGCGCAAGAAGGATGCCGACGCTGCGGAGTCGGCGGCTGCTTGGCTCCATCTCGCACAAGAGCTCCAGGTCGAGCCGCTCGAGTGCGATGCGATCATTGGGGGTTTCCCGAACAGTTGCCGTTGCTTGAATGTATATGTACCAGTTCTGGACCTGGAGGTCGTACTGGACTTGACAAGGGACCTCGGCGCTTCGGTTTGTCTGCAGACCAGGGATCCAGTGACAGGTCTGGAGGAGCTCGAACTCGAATGGCCAGTGCATACACTGAGACCGTACGGCCTGGATGAGGCGCGCACGTCGTTCATTGTGGGGCTCGGCAAGTCGAGCGGGGCCCATCCCGCCGCCTCACAGGTGTCAGAGGCGTGGACGATCCGAGTGCGTCTCCGAGAACTCGATACCTGTCGAGTACTCGTTTCGGGGGAGACTCGACCCTATGTCCACGCTCGCGTGCAGTTGATTCTAGACAGATGCAGTCCAGCGGACGCGCAGCGATACGTTCTGCGAGTTGCAAGCGTGCCGTGCCTATTGACGGAAAGCGACCACGACTTGCTCGACTAGTTGCTGCTGAATGTTTGGTTCGTGTACTACTAGAACGCTGGGTGTTCAGCGGCTAGGACGCTGCTCAAGGATGCTGAAAGCGACCGCAACTCTCTCGACAAGCAGCAGTAAAAGCACCTGAGTTTGCATGTCTGACTCGTGTACCGCTGGAATGATGTCCATTCAGCGGCTAGGGCACTGCTGCGCTACCGCATGGCGCGTACGCAGTTGCACCGAGTGCCGCGGAGCGAATTATAGACTATGTCGCCACGCTGTATGCTTGGCCGCTTGAAGCCGCTCCCTGAAAACAAGCACATACACACATACATAGACGCGTACACACACTGCGTGGTCAGGCAGGTCTGCGGCAGGTCACAAGGCGGCTGAACCGTAGAGCAAGCGCCCTTTTATTCGAGGTGCGTGCGCGCTGCACCCCAGACTTTGGCATAGACTTGTCCGACAAGCTTGGATTGCACTCCTAAGCGGAAAAGTGAGCAAGCTACGGCACCGGCTCTGCTTGCACGTAAACACACAGTACCTACTACAGCGGTCAACGTGACGCTGCAGGCCGGGGCCGCTATTTCGGGCACCGGGGGGGCTGCTGCGCGGCCCCGGGTAGCCCACAGACACCGCGGAAGCGACTCAGTTCCAGCGAAAAATTCCAACCTTTCCCCTACTATGCTTCTACTGCACAGTCTCAGTATCGATAAGAGAACAACACACTTGCCAATAGCCCTGGACAAGTCCGTCTACGAAGCACCACGCAGTGCGTGTGTCTGCCAAAGTCTTCCACGGGGAGCAGCGAAACGTTGTGTCCGCTCATCAGGAAGCGTCCCTGGATCTCGTCCGACGCTCCTGAGTGCACAGAGGCAGCCGAGCACCCACCGAGGGCAACCTCGAACACCGTCGAGAAGGCGTCGGGCGTCTCCACTGTGTTTCTCGAGTGCCCTGCCCTGGGCAGGCACTGGAAGAGCACTCACGGGCGACGCGCGGCGCGCTGTTCTCCTGTTTGAATACCCGCGGCAGCGTCAGAGGCGCCTTGTTCGCTGCTGAGCGTCCCTGACAGGCCCCTGGGAAGCAGTACGAAACGATGGAAACGGACCGGCTCAAGGTCGACAGTTTAGACGCGGAGATCACTGCCACTTTGCGGATTATCGAGCTGAACTTTTTGAATGCACTCGAGCAAGTTGACCGTATCCAGCGAGTGGCGAAACGCTACGTGCAGAGTGCAGAGAAACTGCGGGCGTTTGCCGCACCCTGGCGAAACCTCTTTCACTCCATAGCACGTGATACGTCTGGAGAGCGTCAGGTGGAGACGAGACCAGCTCCAGGCGGAGGTAGCAGTGAAAATAATCTTCACGAGAGACTCGTGAGTCTGCCTCAGTCGATGCGTGAGTCGTTAGCGCGGCTTCGCGCTTTCTTGCCGCACAAGCCGCGCACTGCGGACTGGGGAAACTTTTCAGGGCTGCTCGAGGACGATGTAGATGATGATGACGACGACGCTCCGTTTCTTTGTAGGGTTTCCGAACGCCGCGCGGATGCGGGCGACGCTTTTTGCGAGACCTCGTCGGGGCCGGTGCGAGCAGTCGGGACGCACGGACGCACGTCGTCTCTCGTGGAGGGCATAGCAGGAATGCCTGTCGCTTCACACGATGAAAGCAGTGCAGCTCCTGGAGAGCATGTTTTCTACAAGAGACCGTCGACGAACCCGAACTTGTGCGCGCGCTGGCCGCAGCAGACTGACGCCACCGGAGCAGCTAATACCCCAGCAGCCACAGTGCCGCGGCACGACCTCGTTGGTCCGGGTGTATATGAACCTATTCACGCCGATCGTGGACTTGTACGTTGTTCTCGTACGGCGGACAATAACAAATTGGAACTCGAACGGTTTCCGGAAAAGTTTCGTGATGGTGATGGCGCTCGGCAGCTGCAACAGCTGTACGCTGTGTTTTGCCAGCATCCTTCTGTTGCACTCAGTGCGGCGGATTTGGCCGCTATGCTGGACGGCTCACACAGTCTGGAGGTTTTGGAACTTGTCTGTGAACTACTGGCGAGCCGCAATTACCTGCTAAGCGTGCTTGGGTCGGGGTCAGTTCGGCAATGGATGCTTGCGCCACGGTATGACGAGCCGAGCTCGATAGTCACCGGCGCGCTGGGTGATTCCAGCGAGACGCTCGACAGCATTGCCGCATCCAGTTTTTCCGTCATCGATACCGCCTTGTCGATAGACGAAATGTAAAAAGTGGTACACCGCAGGGCCTGTATGCACATGTAATCAAAAACATCCGGCTACAGCGTTGTTCGGTCGTTCACAGCATGATTCGGGTCTCGTGAGAAACATCTGGTGAACGACCTTTGCGGGATAATGGGGTTTCAGATAAGGTCTGTACCAAGATACGGTACAACGAAGCGTCTTGACCTGATGCAAGCGGCTTTATCATGGTCCAAATGGACAAATGGCGTGCCCGAAGTGGAATGCGCTCAAACCATGCTTCCTCTGGTGCATCATCCTGCATGAAGGACGGCATGCGTTGGAGCGTAGCGCTCGAGCACCGCACGAGACGCGCGACTGGTGCGCAGTATCTTCCAGGACTTACGCGATCCGCAACGACTCGCGGGTAGAGCTGGTGCACGGCAGAGCGGCAGCGTTCCAATTGTACTGAAGCGCGAGACCACCCGACGGCGTACGAAGCGTCTCTACTCCGTTTATTGGCAGCGTGTGCACCCTCGCGGGAATGCTGCTTCGAACTGTGTTCCAGCAGATTTCGAAAATGCACTGGCAACCAATCGTTCTGAGGCAACGACATCGAGTGCTGTAACAGCGGCCAAGCTATCGACACGCGCATGCAACCACGAAAGCGCACAAACGCTCAGGCGCTTCTGTGCAGAGCGGTGTACCTGCTCACGGGTCTGGGCGCTTTACTCAACCTGTCTTTAACACTTGGCGACAACTATAAACGACAAAATTACAAGCAAATGAAGGTCCAGCGGCCTCTCGTGGTGCGCGTGCACGCCTTGCACGGTGCAGCTGTGCTCGCGAGAGCGCCTTCCGGCAAACACCAGCAGCAACAGCGCAGTGCGCTGCTCTAACCTCCGTAGCCCGCTGAAGACGCGCGATCCCAGCTATCCATCCAAGACGGCCTTCGGACTCGTATCCCGTTGACGGAATGCATGGAGGTATCGCAGGTATGCTCGTCGTAGCTGCCGCACCCAAGCGACGAACTCGAGGGCGTAGGCCGAGGCACGCGTACTCCTAGTCAGGGCTGGAAGACCCAAAAAAACAGAAATGTACAGATTACATGAGACCCCCGCCAGCGCCAGCGCCCGCGCCAGCGCCGCTCGTGACGCTGTCCCACGCTGACGCAACGTTTCCCTGCCCGAGGTACCATCGATGCGTCTCAGCGGGCATCTCGCCGCTGCGCTATGCTTATTTGGAAACGGAGAAGCAACCGCCAAACCACTCCAGAAACTCACCCTGCCTGCTGGGGATTCTTTCAGAGAACAACCCCAGCGCGTACCCGTCGGGCGTCACGCTTGGTTCTTCAAGGCGTTCGCCAGGTGCGTGCCTTCCTGCATCACCGCTGCTGCTGATCTCTACTACAGATCTCTACTCATTGCTGATCTCTACTACAGATCTCTACTCATTGCTGATCTCTACTACAGATCTCTACTCATTGCTGATTGCTGATCTCTACTCATTGCTGATTGCTGATCTCTACTCATTGCTGATCTCTACTACAGATCTCTACTCGTTGCTGATTGCTGATCTCTACTCATTGCTGATTGCTGATCTCTACTCATTGCTGATTGCTGATCTCTACTCATTGCTGATTGCTGATCTCTACTCATTGCTGATCGCTGCCGCTGCATCACCGCCGGGGATCGGCGCCGATTGGCCGACGCGATCGAGAGGCCGTCGAGTCGGCGCCGTCGACCGCTCCTCCCATACCTCCTGCAACGCCTCGTGGTACGCCTCCATTGAGGTTCAACACACAGGACGCCATTACGCTTGACAGCTTGGGTAACGAAACAGTGTTCACTGCTCTAGCGGTTCGGTGTGGTGTCCACTGGTAGTAGGTATAGCCAAGTGGGGAAACGCACACGTCTACGTTTCTGGAGGCCTTGCTCAAACGTGCGTTTTCTCGGAACGCAGAGGCGCTCTGGGGTACGACCAGCGCAAGCCTTTCCTGAGGTTGCCCGCGGTGCCGGGAGCGCGCTCGACACACGCGTGCGTCTGAACGCACGACAACGGGTAAGTTTCGCGGAACCTCGGTGTGTGGTGACGGGAGCTGCTGCGGCACTGGAGCGCCCGGTCACGAGGCTTCGAGGACCTGCGTCTGCGTCAGGAACCTAACTGGTGTTGCTGTTCCGCGCGGAGGGCGCCTGACTTTTGCGTCCGTCCGTCAGTCTGTTAGTCTGTACTCGTGACTTGGACGCGCCAGGCAAGTCGTGAAGAGAGGATGCGCCTCGCCAGCGAGAGTTACGCGACGCACGCACTGCCCGAGAGCAGTCATCTACCCGAAGACGACACGACCTGGGAACGTGGGACCGAACCCGTATCGCTTCTGGTCGCAAAACTGGAGCCGCTTCTGAGAGCCGGTGACGAAGGCAACTGGCGTGACATGGTATGTGTCAGAAAGCTGGCCGCATTGAAAGAGCGCCTCCTGGAAGAGCGGCAACGAGAGCAACGCCAGCAGCAGGCCGCTACGGTGCCTGGTGGCTACGAAAACGACCCCACTGGTGCGCAACTGCAGGCGCAAACGCTTCACACCGTGAATGCAGCGCTTGATAAAATTAACCGGCGCTTTGAGTACATGCGTCAACAGGGACATAACTGGGGATACGGGTCACGCATTGCAGAACCGCTTGCCACTCCATGGAATGACGTGTGGCATGCACCGCCGATGGAGGCAGCGCTCGGCACCTCGGCATCGAGAAAAGTTCGGGTGCTGCGGCGCAACAACTCCGCGCTGCGACTCGCCCTGGCAGGATCCCTCTTTATTGATCGCTTAGATGTTGAGGGTCCACAGGGTCGCAATTCTCCGGCCGGTGAGGGCGTTCGCGATGCCGTCCTCTACGAGTACATGGACGCAGCAGAGTTTCGACAACGTCAGCTTCTGGAAATAGAGCGAGCGCGGCGGAGTGAGAGTCTTGACCTCGATGATGACGCATCGACGCCACAAGAGACTGGTGATTCCGAAGACAGCGAAAACGGAGCACATGAACACCACGAATCCGTCAGCACCCAAGCAGACGCCGGACACTCCGATCCATCGCATGTGGTGAATGCTTCGCCACCGGAGCGCGAAACGCAGTCGAACCTGCAACGTGTCGCTCCGAGTTCCGGTATATTTGCACAATCGCATCTGTCCCGAATATACGCTAGCAGCGAAGAGGAGTACCGAGAACAGCTCATGGCTGCATCGTTGCTCACCAGCCTCGATCGCCGCCGACGTTTTCGAGAATCCAGCGCGCAGCGTGAGCCCGTGACACCCTCGCTGCGTTCGGAGTCCACCACGACGCATACAGACCGGAGTGCAGAAGACACACAGCAAGCGGTTTATGCGATGCGCTCACAGAGCCCGGCCCCAGATCCACTGAGCAAGGCGCCAGGATCCACAGACGCCTCGGCTTGTCGTACGTCAGGTGTCTCCAGTGGGTCCAGCACGAACTCTGCTCCACTGGGTTCCGTTCAAGAGCTGGGGGGTTCCGGACGCTATCGACCCGGCAGCAATGCGGCACCATCACGTTTCTGCCACGTCTGCGCACGCACCAAGGACTTACAGACTTGTGCAAACCTGCCAACTGGCTGCCGCAAAGTCACCTGTGCCAAGTGCTTTGAGGACCACGGCTGGGTACGTTCCGATGCCTGGGTGTGCACACATTGCCGCGGTGTGTGTCCAGAACGCTCGCAATGTCAAATTTATCGATTATCCAATCGCAACCGCAGCGCCAAGAATCGACGTCATGGACAAGGCAGATATGCTGGTGCGAGGACACCAGCCGCCGCCGCCGCCACGACCGCGTCGACTACAACTACTTCTACTACCACCAGCGGTGTTCATCGCAAGCGCGTGCGGCACTCGTGATACACGTCTGGGGTGTTGTGCTCGCACGACGGGTGCGTTCCTTATTTGACGCACTGTTCATGCGAATGCCTTGCGTCACGAGCGGTGCCCGATAGATGCGCATGGGCATCGAATGCGTACGTCCGAGTCCGATATGCACGTAGCGGCCTGACGGCATATGCCAGTCTGCAAACGATCCACTGCACTGAACCGTTTTTAGAACGTCTAGATGCGTTTTGTCGCGAAAATGGTGTACAGATTCGGCTTGCATCGCTTGCACTCGTATTGGATGCGGCGGCTGCCTGTCCCAGGTTCGCGCTCCATCGCAACAGCGATAATGTTGGGTATTAAGGAGCCTGGTGACATTGGCTCTACTTGTTTGCTCCTGTTGCTGGTGCTTCCGCTTGCTGTGCGGCATCCACAAAGCCCGCTAGAACGTCAGCGATGCGTCGGGTTTCATCGCGAGCGCGTTCGTCATCACCGAGGAGCCGCTTGATCAGGGCCTGGAAGCCATCATGCGCCGGGTCCGAGCCGCAAGTCGCCGCTATTCGCGCTGCGTACTCGAGCAGGCCAACCATCATCACCGCCTCGGCGGCTGCGCAGAGCGCCGGATCCACGTCGTCAGCCGATACCTTTCCAATCCCCAGCTGCCGATACGCTCTCAACAGCGGACTCTTCTGAAGCGCGTCTAAAAGCAAACGTCTAGAGCTAGAGCACTCACAGCTCGTGTTTGCATCTTGAATCCGCAACGGGGTTACCGCCAGATGACGAGAGAGATGCAGCGTCCAGATTTGAATGAGCGTTTCCATGAACTCGGCGAGCTGCTTCTCGTCCATTGCGATTGCATATCCCCGCATCAGGCCTCGAATCGTGATTTGTACCTCAGTTAGCGCTCTAGCGGTTTCCTGCTGCGTCGACAGACGTTTCATGTGGAGAAGACGCGGACGCCACGCACACGGGCGTACCGTGCTCGCGGAGGCATCCTCCGACGGCACCGGTGTGCGGTTTGAGGTGCCCGACGCCTCAACGACCGGCCGACGACGCACCATAGCGAGACCCCGGGGCATCCCTGTTGCCGGATCGAGGACGCTCATCGCTCGATACAGGTCCGGGAGTGCCACCCAGTGTGGTGGGTACTTGAAGCGCGCCACATCAAGGATCAGGGCACGATCCGACACCTCGTCGTATGCAGCAATCGGGGAAAAATGCCCGGTGCCTGTTTGCTGCAGGGCCTCGCGGGCGTAGCAAAGCACCAGGAACCCGCTACCGTTTCGGGGGTCCCGATCACTGCACATTCGTTGGAGAGACTCACGGAAACGCTCGAGCGATAAATGCTGGGACGGTGCCACACCAGGTGCTGGTGGCTGTGCTGTTTCCACGAGGGCACCATTGCATTGACCCAGGCAGCGGAACTCGTCCAGGGTGATGCCCTCGCGAGCGACGATATGCAGAGGCAGACAGCAATCGAGGAGCTCCTCAGAAAACCAGCGCCAGGGGCCTTTCCACGGACGTCCGGGATCGACCTGGAGCGCGTTGAGCACCATTGCGAGCGAGCCTAAACCGCAAAAGGCCGGCTCGCTTTGCGTAGTAAACTGGGATACCAAGGGCAGGAAAGGCTCTGCTAGGCCCGAAAAAAGGCTGCGCTCGAACAAAGCTCGACCCTCAGCAGAGTCCAGCGCGATGCACGTTGCCGGAAGCGGGCGACGATAGAACGACACCGCCGGCGGAGGAGTTGCGCTCGGTATCCTCGTCGTCGTCGTCGTCGTCGTCACCGTTATCGTCTGTGGTGTCTGTGTACGCAGCATCGTGGCGTCATTCTCTGGTAGCGCAGGAGCAGGTTGTGTGCGACTCGACGGCGTCTGAACTGGGCACTGCTCAAGCGCTGGCGCCATGGTTGCTCGAGTCACCTGCGGTTGCGAACGAGTCCTCAATCTTTTAAAGCAGCCGCCACGCCCTTCGTTTTGCAGCACGCACTCAAGCGGACGCTGGAGCTTCTCGAGACGACACGCGAACCCGTGGTAACCGCAACGTACCAACGGACGCCAAATGATCATCAGCGGCGACCAGCCTGTGAGGTGAGCACCGTCTTTCACTTGTCGTCTGCAACCCAGACTCAGTGCTCACTAGTCAAACAAAACCCCCCTGAAGACAGTTCAACCCTTGTTTACAACACAACGACCTACAGCGCGTATCTGGCTAGGCTAGTTCGAATCCCGTTCCCAAGTCCCGCCTGCAGACTCATGGCTTGGCCTGGGTGGTGGAAGGCGGCAGCGGCGGCGGCTGCCGCCTGGTCACGCGCGTCTACGAACGCATGAGGGCAAGCGCGCGTTTCGCTTCCTCCACATGGGAGAGAAAGTCCATCTGACTGTTGTGCACCTTCACAACCTTACCCTCCTTGTCAATGACGTAGGTTACTCTCCCTGGTAAAACACCTAACGTATTCGGAACGCCGTAGAGCTTGCGCACCTTGCCGCCAACATCTGCAAGCAGACGAAAGCGATATCCCTGTGCCTCGGAGAAGCGCTTCTGCTCCTCTACAGTGTTCGAGCTGATGCCCAGCACCACAGCGTCTACGTACTCGAAAGCGGCGAGATCATCGCGAAAGGCGCAAAGCTCTTTCGTGCAACCGGGACTCGACGCTGCCGGATAGAAGGCCAGTACCACGGGTTTACCACGCAGCTTGGACAGGGTCACTGCTTCTCCATTCTGATCAAGCAGCGTAAAGTCCGGCGCCATAGAACCCTCCGTGACTCCAGCACTCCGCAGCGTGAAGAGCGAACGTCGAGCAGCGGCACCGTGGGAGCGTTTAACAGTCAGCAGGGCTGCTTGTCTTCCGTACCGAACTCGAGCGGGTAGAGCCTGCTCGAACCCCTGGCTCGGGTAAGCTTGTGCTTGCCTTGCACCAGCCCTGATGCCAGCGCGCTGAAGAGATTGCGTAAGCGTTAAGGAAACAAACATGAAACGATATGCGCTGATAGCTTGCTCTGTGCTTGGAAAACATCCTGTCCGCGGTACCAGCTGGACGACTGGCAGGCGCCGCGCCGATGCGATCGTGTGAATGTGAAAGCGCGCACGCCTGGCGATGATGGCAACGTGGCGACGCCTCTGCGGTATATGCCGCAGCAGCTCGGCATGCGCTGCAGGCACGACTATCAGGCGACGCTGATGTTTCTATAGGTGCAATCGCTGTCGCGGGCTTCGAGAGCGCCTCCATACGGACGCACGGGTAAAACGGTGGTGCATAGGGCGGGGACGTCACAAAAAAAGTAAGAAAAGAAAAATGCGCATAATCGGAGAATGCTGGCCTAAGTAAACGTTTTGTCAATGGAAAAAAATAGGCGGGGCGTCCAGCGCCGTTCATCGTGTGTCCTGTGGCTGCAGGTGCGCTGGGGGCGCGTCCGTAACGCACGCCCACGCTACGTTTAAGCGAATCTTAGAACTCCAGTTTCGTTATACCCTGGTAGTCGTCGTACTACCTGTGGCTATCGATCGAGTGCTCTGCAACGGACTCGGGTGAACCTTTTGTGGAACAGTTTTATCCATGAGTTCGGAACAAGCTCCAACCAAGGGGCAGCTTGCTCCTGTCATCAGGGCTACAGACCATAACGGAACGTTGGTGGACACCGAGTCTGTGCGAGGTCAACGGCCCGTCGTGGTGTTCTTCTTTCCGCGAGCGTTCACCGTGGGCTGTACCCGAGAAGCGTGCGCGTTCCGTGACTCTTATTCGGCTTTCGAAACTCTGAACGCAATGGTGGTAGGCGTATCAGCTGATTCCCCACAGGTTCTGCGGGAGTTCGCGCAGCAACATAAACTTCCGTTCCACCTTGTTTCGGATACCGACGGGAGCCTGCGCAAACTCTTCCAAGTGCCCAGATCCCTGTTCGGTCTTCTTTCTGGGCGGGTTACCTATGTCATCGGACGGAGCGGCCGCATTCTGGATATATTTAATAGTCAGCTCAGTTGGACCGAACACGTAAACGTGGCGAAGAAGGCTATCGCTGCAGAGGAGGCCGCTACATGACAAGTCGAGCGCCTCCAGAGCCTCGTCTGCTGGCGGCAGCTCGAACGCCAGCGGTGTTGAAAACGTCGCTCGCCAGTGATCGCGAAAAATGCCGTCATGTGCACGCGTGCCGGCAGTTGGTTTCCCTGAAAGCAACTGCCCAGGTGTGCCTCGGTTGGTACGTACGGTGACGTAAAGCAGGGCGTGGCCCGCTGTGAAAAGTTTTCGTAGTTGAGCTCCAAGTTCCAGCATGTTTTGAAGATCGAGCCGCTGCATCGCTGTCTCTGTGGTAAATGATGTGCGCGTTGCGGTCAACTCCGAATAACGTCCGACGGACACCGTCCAGCAAGTCTGCAACGACGAGCGGGAACCCAGATACCCATGCATGCGGGATACCGACTCGCTCACAGAAGCTTGGCGACAGCCGCGCTGCGCGTGGGACGTCATGCGGCAGAAGCAGCAGCGTATCGATATCGAAAAGCTGTGCCTGTGAAGCCCAGTACTCAACCTCAAGAGACGTGCGCTGACAGCGAAAACCTTTCTCTCGGACTCGCCGATAACCGATGAATGACTCGTACGCATCATCATCGATGCATCGATTATCGACACAAACGGTATCGAATGAAGAGCGCCTGGTCGCTGCAACGCTGGCAACTGCTCGGGTTTCGATTCATGCTGCGGAGGCTGTGCACCTGCCGCCAACGAACGGTAACACTGCACTCGTGCGAGGCAACCTCGCCATGCTGCTGTCCGAGTTGAAACCCCTGCTCATGAACCTCAGGCGAGTGTCTCGCCGCGGATCTCGTGCCGCGGCAGTCGGGTGTGCGCATGCTTCTATGTATGTCTCTGTTTTTGTCAATGGTTGCCCGTTCGTGTTGCCAGCGTCGTTGTAAAAACACCTCGACTGTGCACGTACGGTCGTCGTCGACCGATCCAAACCACAAGACGCTAGCTGCCGAGTCAACGATTCTCGGCAGGTCCTTGACGCCGCATGTGGCGCTCGTAGTAGAATTGCGCAAAGGTAGGCAGCACTCGAGAGGAGACCACGGATGAAAGCGAACCTCCAGGTTCCGGATGCGTACACGACGCACCCGATGCCTGGCGGAAGACCAGCGTTAGCTCATTTAGGAGCGTTTCGTAGCGGTAGCGAACACGAATAGATGGAACATTGGACTTGTGGATATCGTTCCCCTGGTCATTGGTGAGAAACCAGCGCGGTCCGAGCCAGTGCGCCTTCACACAGGGCTCGAAACCGCTCTGTAGCGCAGAGTTTCGCGCCAGTTCACAGAGATCCGAACTGCTCAGTTTCCATATCTGAGCGGCTACCGAGTACTCTTCCATGAGCGGCTCGCGAGAGAAATGGAACATAAGTGGATCATCGGTGCTGAGGCTCACATTCAGCCCGCGTGCAATAAACACTGGTACCGGTGACTTGGTGTAATCGACGAATAGCAGGTTATTGCCCAGCGGAGAGACAGCGAGACCCACTTGGCACAGGTAGTAGAGGTACTGCAGCACGGGTGCTTTTTTCAAGTTAATCCCGTGATTAATACCGTGCGCGAGGAGAAACGTCACTGCCAGGTGATCGATTTCGCCGGCTTCACCAGCATGTGGGCGGAATCGAAAGGTATGCAGGCCTCGATGCTCGCGAAACCTGTTCAAAACCCATAAATTAGCGTAGATGTAGTAGGTGAAGTATGCATAGGGCATCGGTGCTGAGGTACGCCACGCTAGCGGCGGTGGCAAGGTCAACAAGTCGATGCGTGGCTGCGGTACACTCTCGTCGTCAACGGTGTCGAAGCCTACAATCTGTTGCAGAACTGTGTGCAGCTCCGGATGCGTTGATGGATCTTGCGTGACCTCAAATAGCGGGAAGAAAATATTGTTCAACATTTCCTGAAAGGATTCCAGCAACCCTGCTTCGTGGTAGGCGCCGAACAAACGCGGAATCTGGATCAACCATCGGGCGTGATCCGAGTAGATTCGATGCTTGGTGAACCAGCGAGCAAGACGATCCCACTCGCATCGTTTTTTGCCGTATATCGAGATTCGGGGCTCGATATGAGAGTACTTGCTCTCTACAAGATCATCGAGGACCTCGCGGGTGATTTCCGCCAGAAATCGGCCTTCGATAAAGTTGTCCGTTTTCAGAAACACTTCCCGAAGACGAGATTCTCCCAGCGGGGAATACTTGTTATTGAAGCGGTCAAAGCGCTGCACGGTACGCTTATCCGCGTGCACGTCGAGCGTGTCCACCGACAGCTCATACGCCGTGATGCCGAGGGAGTCGAACACCCCGGCCAGCGTCAGAACGCGGCCATCGCGCTCAATCACTGGGGTGTTCGGCTCGGTCTTGAGTTTCTTCTTAATAAATCGGAGCAGGTGCTTCTGGTTCATACAGGAGCTGTGATGAATATGCGTGTCAACCTTGCGGACATTATAAAAGTCTCGATGCGGCACTGTCATCTGCTCTAGCCGCTCTGCTTCATCGTTGAGTAGCAAATGCATTTGAAAGCGCAGAGAGAGTAGTTGCAGACGCCTGTAGCAGAACGAGCGGGAGTCGGGATCGTTCATGATCCCGATCAGCGTGTTCAGATCGTGCACGAAAAGCGCATAGGAGCCAGGAACAACGAACTTGCACGGTTCGCGGCTTGTCTCGGTTGCCGGTCTTGTGACCTCCATGATGCCATCACGAACTTCGAACGCGTAATCGCCCTTCGCCAGGGCTGGCCCTCGAAAAGGATCATACGGTGGCGGGACGTGGATACTCAGGTCACAGTCGCGGTACGGAGGTGCCGGGTTCGCAAACTCTGGGACTTCAGGTAGGTAGAGGTATTTCTCGCGGAGGGCGATAGCGTTTCGGAGCAGTGCACATACCCTGCGCTCGTCGGCGTTTAACTCGACCTCGTTCGTGATGAGTATTCGCTGAAAACCTCGCTCTGTAACCGCAGATCGGAGTGAGCGGAAGGCTTGCCCAAGTTCTCGCCGGAGTTCAAGCGTCTGTAACGCAGTCAGGGTCGCCTCGTCTACCGAGGCCGTGTTGTGCACGAGTTGGGTTCCGTCGCAACGGTCACCTGAAGTGGAGGCTTCTTGCGCTCGCAGAGGATCGGTAACAGGAACCAGCAGCGCGTCCCGTGCCCTCTCGTCGGAGCGCTCACCAGCTGCCACCGACGATTGAACTAGACGACGCCAGTGAGGAGACAGGGCGCGCTGTGCAAGAACCGGTTCGGCATCCTCCTGTTCAAGGTCATGAATCCAAACGAGCTTGCCACTATCTCTACCAAATGGTTCCATGAGCGTGCACGTGCTCCAGTTCCCCGACACCGTCACACAACAAACGCCGGTCTAAAGTCGAATGTCGCCTGCACTCTACAGTACTGGCGAGAAATTCGCCCCGGACAAGACGTGTCCAAATTACTTGCGGACGCCTCCCCGTGGTTCTCGACCGGCCACCTACTACTGCTTCCAACTTTTTTCTCATATAATTCCACTTTGAGAGGTTGCCCCACAAAATTCTCTCTTGTCCACTCTGGAGGTCTAGTCTGCAGCACTACACATGTCCTTATATTGAGAGCTGCATTAAAGTCTCGGTTCACAAACTCCATGCGTTTCTTACCGTTGGTTGTTATGCTAACCAATGCAAGGAGTCCTCGAACTTGTGCCCTCCTTTCCATCTGCTCTTCCGTCAGCTGTCCGTACTTTTTTATATCCTCAGGGCTCCTCTGGAACTTTTCCATCTCGACCCTTTGAAGTGTGCACCCCAGTTCATGATGTGTATACGATGTCCGGAACTCATCTATGGGTATCGTAACGAAACGTTGTGCGCACTCCTTCTACGTTCGTGTCGTTGGAGCTGGCGTAGTCCTTTTTTGGGTCTTCCAGCGCCCTGCTCTGTATGCTTCTACCAGCCTCTGACTTTCATCCTCCTTCAAAGCGTTCAACTGATTGAAAAAGTTTGCGAACGCGCGCCGCTTCCCACAATACAGATTCATACGCAGACTAGCCCACCGGGGCTTTGTATACTCCTCCCACAGTGCATCCCAATGCGCAACGCGAACTTCCATGAATTTCCGGAAAGCTTCAAAGTCCGCTCCGCGGATCGTCACCTCGCTCAAAGCTTCCAGGTGCTCCTTCACCCCTGCATTCCATCTCTCAACTTTCTTCCTTGCATTCACAATACCGGATTCTCGATAGCATCTCGATCTCGAGAAACCTCAAAAGACGCATATCTTTCTGGCGCACGTTACCGTCAATGCCATCTTCCGCACGCTTCGGTACAGCGATGGGTATGATATTCGTGTGTCCGGGGTCCGCGCCAATGACAACGTCGTTATCCTCTACCTCCTGCGCGGCAGGATCCGGCTCCTTCTCATCTTCTTGTTTCGCCGCACCAACGATAACGTCGTTATCCTCTACCTCCTGCGTCGCAGGATCCGCCACCTTTTTTTCTTCATGCTTCGCCGAAGGCGCAACTGAGGACGGAACTAGACGATCCACCTTCAAGCGCCGATAGTGTACGCACGTGGCTACTCCATCGGTTTCGATCATCCCAGTGAGTACCTTTTGGTTGCTCGTCTAGACACGTACGAAATCGAAGGTATTCGTCCAATGCAATTCCCGGTTTTCGCCCGTTAACTCCTTATCGCTGACATCGAACTCCGGACTGATCTTCTTCATGATGCTGTAAAGGACTCCGGAGTCGATTGAGACAGAGTGCGGCTTGATGTTGCACAACGGAACGACGTTGAAGCGCTTACCCATTAGGAAAGCCTTCCGTTCCTCCAACCCCGTCATTTCGTTTCCTGACTCAGCTTCATCTCCGCATTGCGTTCGAGTTCTCGGTTCAGGAGCATGAAATAGCGCAGGATGAGGGATACCATTTTTTTCATCTTTTTTCGTATATGATACGTTATCTGCTGGATTTGACAAGCCCCATGACTGCACGGTGCTCTTGAATAGCCGCACGGATCAAAGAAGCTTCATATTTTCTCCCGCGTGATATCTTCTTGACGACGAATTCGATCTCCTGTCCATTCTGGCGATCGCTCGTGATGCCATTGATGATGGTCCATATCCCCTGGCGGGAGAGGCCCAGGTACGTTGCAAAAACGGCGCATATCATGAAGCGTTTGAGTTTCATGGTCATACGATTCTTCAGGTTCGTGAGGTACTTGATCGTCCCGTATTAGTTAATATCTGCGACACTCTTGTATAGAGTACCGTCGAAGCGGTATTCGGGGTGATTTTCGTGGACGGCATGCACTCTCTCATTTCTCCTCGACGCTTCCCCTGTGCCAAGCATCAGGTGGCGAATAAAAGTCTTGTTGAAAAATTCTCTCGGAACCTCGAATGTTTTGATGTCCGTCATATCGCGATACATCTCCCTCGCCATATGCATCAGTTCAGAAGAAGTCTTTATAATTCTCAAGGAGTACGACTCGACACGGTTTCTGATGGCCTCTCGTAACTTTTTTTGTATGGATCCTTGGTATACTTTAGAAGACAGGCTTTCGCTACCATCTCATCTTACTGTCGCCTTCGTGCAGCTCCTTCATCTTCGCCTGCTCCTCTGGACTCGGCAATGTTTTTCGTTTTTCTCTGGCAGCTGGCGACACCGACCCTTCGAAATCCTCCACTTCCATATCAATGACTTGCTTATATTTTTTGGAAAAGAACGCACTATGAACGCTTCTGCTGGAAAGCGCGAAAACCCATTGAGCACACTAAACTGAGGTTTGAAAAACGATCGGATTCAAAGACTATACTTTGCTATGACTTGAACGCGAATACATCTTGGACGCTATCGTAACACGCTGATGCCGCGATGCCATGCCGTTTTCGTGCATGCGACAAGTCCCCGGCAACAGTGCACGCTCCGAATGCCGCATCGCGTGTTTCCAGTCAAGTCTACGAATAAGAAGGATGGCGCTTCCATTCGACGGCTACATGCGCTTCTTGTCTCATTTTTTGTCTGACAAACCGTTTACATTTACCATGGATCCTAGATTGCGGGATGGGTATTGGCTTTCGGGAAAGTGTCCATCATGCTGTACCCTACGTCAAATGTCTATGACCTGTTCTCGGATATACTGGTTATTTCGCACATTCTGTTGTGCGCCGACTACCTGCTCCGAGCGCCGCCCCCTGCAGCGCGCACACTGCTGGTACGGATGCAGTATGGAAGCAGCACGGCTTTGGGATGCCGCTGAGCGCGTCAGCTCGAAGCGCTGTTCACCTACAACGGGGTCGGAGTACATAATCATTCTGGGAGCCTGCAAACCGCGCAGGTAGAGCTTCTGCGTGCGGCAATGCGATGCGATATACTAGGAGTCCAGTGCAACCGGGGCGACGCCCAGACGCAGCCTACCTGCCCCTAGTCCCAGAGTGAATTGCGTTGCGGACGAGCTGCACAGATGTCACTACAGCACCCGCCACTGCAGAGGAATACGGAGCAAAAACTCCGGTGGACTCGTCCAGCTCGCGGGATCTTCCGCCTAGAAAATAATCTTTTGAAAAAACGGAAAGTTTTCCCCCTTTCGAACGCTGACGATGCAGTTCGAACGAAATTGTTATCAAGTTGCTATTTCATGGTTGGTTTCTATCCCTTTTTCCATAGCGCGGTCGATACCCGAACTTGGGATCGCCTCGGCATGCGAACGGTGGCATCGGGAACCGCTGGCCTGTGTAGACATTTTGTCAAATAAAAAACACAAACGCTCGCTGGATCCTTCGAAATCCAATTCCCGATACAAATACTTGTTCGACTGCGGTGCATTGCAGTACTTGCTTGCAAGGAGCATTCGTTACTTTCCGAGACGCTTCCAGTAACCGCGCGACCGGTGATTCTGGTAAGGTGCATCGGGTTCTGACCCTGAATACCCGGACCCCCGCGCGAATGGCCAGGTGCTGGCAGCTCGACGTCCGCCGCTCCGAATGGCGGAGCTCTCACAGGCACTGGACAAGCGTCTGCGTTTAGGATACGGTCTGGGGGAATCGCCTGCCTCGAGAGGCCTGGAAGATGGACTCTACCATGTCAGCTGGACCCGCCAAGTCTCTTCGCTGCCCTTGTACGACCAAAGCGATTGATGTTCTGCCTAGCGAAGACGTGCTTACAACCTAAAGTTTGTGTGTCGCTTCCCAGCGTTATCAACCTCAGTCTATATGAGGTGTTGATACAACTGTCTGCTTTTCTTCCCCATTATCTCCGAATTGAACTATGTCGATCTCTCCGTTCCATCAAGTTCCGCTCTTAGCAGTCGACGTATGTTGAAGGCAGCGTTCAAGTTCCGATTTAGCTGCTTCCGGCTGTTGCGCACGAATATCATTCCCATACGCTAGTTCCGAAACCTCGGTTTGAACGCTGCCATCAACAGAAACCGACTGCTTCAACCGGAGCTGCAAGGACAGGCCGAGGCGTTGTGTTTAAAGCCGGATTTAACAGAGAAGGAAAAGAGGCAGCCGCAGGAAAATCTTTCAAACGCTTGTGCCAAGAAAGACGTCTGGCGCAACCGCATGCAGTTCTCGTGAGTGCACTCGCCGATCGCTCAGTGGATCCGTTCCACTTTGATACTGGCATGGGTGCATTGAAATAAAATGAGACAATGCACACCTAGCAGCTGCAATCGCGATCGCCAGTCGATGCCCTGGTGAACGCCGTCGTGAGCAGGTCTCGCGAATACTGTATGTAATTGGAACATATGGACATGAGCATACGCGAGAGGCTGCGCTCCCGTCGGGTTTGTGTTGCCGAACTTCGACTGGCTCGCGCTGGCGCTTTAGCCGGGCAGACGCACCTATGCGTTTGGCAGTTCTAGGCTTGCCCTCACCGAGCTTTGGAATGGAACTGGAACTCGCTTTTGTCTCTAATATACTTGGAACGGCGAGAGTAGGGAGTTTTCTAGGCAAAGACGCGAAGGACGCGCTCCTTCTGAATAGCCGGCGGTGGGTTCCGCACGCGAAGCGGTTTCGTTTAGGTCGGCGCACCGCGCTAAGCCTAGAGAGCAAAGGCAAGAAGCACCACGATAACACTGGTGCCTTTACTTCAGGATCCGCTCGTCGGGAGCTTAGTGGTCTAGCGGCAACGAGCGACGGAGGCTCATCTGGTTCTTCGTTCGTCAGCGAGGAAGAAGTTGAGGTGTTGGAAGGGTTCGAAGACCTGCTCCTAACGTCCAACAAGAAGAAAGTGACTCCGAAAACAAAACCAGCACCCACCTCTGATGCAAAGGCCCAAGCTTCTGTTAATGGGTTTGAGGTTCTCGAAGGATTCGAAGACCTTTTCACGGAGCCGAAGAAGGGGAAAAAAGGCAAAAAATCAAAGGCACAAGCTTCAACCGTGACTTCGGCGATGCGCGCTGCAGCACCAAATGAAGGCTCAGTGAAAGCGTCGCATTCTGAAAACGCAGAGCACGGGATAGCAGCTCCGGCGGACCCTCAACGCAACGGAAAGTTAACTGCTACTACTGGTGAGACCGTGCACTCTCTTGAGAGGGAAACTCAGCGACCCGCTGCAGCCACGGAAGAATCGAAACAAGCTTCCAGGACCGTTGCTACGGGCGACTCGCGCCCGCTAGAGACAGTGCTGGACGCGGGCTCGGAGGAATCCTCGGAGCAGGTTCCGGAAGATGATGTGAGCTCCGGAAACAATGCTCGCCAGAAGCGCCAGTCCCAGAGCACCTCAACTGCCGCGGGGCGCGCCGCCCTCAACCTCAGGGCCGACGCCGGTGATGACATCACGGCCGAGTCAGTGTTCCTTCGTCTGGAGGATGTTAGTGTGTCATATCGGGGAGAGGTCGTTGTGAAAAAGGCAGAACTTGACATTCGCATGGGCGATCGTATTGCTATTGTGGGAAAGAACGGTTCAGGGAAAACGTCTCTTTTGCGCATCCTGGCTGGACTGCAAGAGCCGACAAAAGGCGAGGTTGTGCGCTCGCCCGCAGGCCTGCGTGTGGGTTACCTGCGTCAAGAGTTCCATGACGACCTGAATCCGACGCGAACGCTACGTGAGGAACTCTCCTCTGCTCTGACGGAGGCAAATGCGGCACTCGCCCGATATCACGAGCTGGAGAACCAAGTCGCCAGCGTTGCGCACGATCCCGATCGCCTCGGTGCGCTTCTGGAAGAGCTAGAGCGTGCCCGCATAGAATGCGAGCGGGTTGGTGCTTTCAACATAGATATGAAAGTGGATCGCGTAATGGCCGCTCTGGGCTTCGTCTCCCGGGATGATCCCGAGAAGCTGGTTGCATCTTACTCCGGTGGATGGAAAATGCGCATAGGCCTCGGCAAAGTGCTTCTCCATGAGCCGCACGTGCTGCTTCTCGACGAACCGAGCAACCATCTTGATGTAGATTCTGTGGAGTGGTTGGAAAACTACCTCTGCTCGCTCCCGATTCCCTTAGTGATTGTGTCGCATGACCGAGAATTCATCGACCGTGTATGCAACAAAGTGGTCGAGATGGAGCGAGGTGAAACTGTGAAGTACGTCGGTAACTATACGAGCTTCCTGAAACAGAAAAAAGAGCGTATAGCTGCATGGCAAGCCGCGTATGAACGCCAGATGAAGTACATCGAAGAGCAAAAGGCGTTTATCAACCGCTTCAAGAACAATGCTGCAAGGGCATCGCAAGTCAAGAGCCGTGAGAAAGCACTCGAGAAATTCATGGCCGCGGAGAAGTTCGTGTCGCCACCGCCAGGCAACGAAAAAATGCTTCGTTTCCGCTTTCCATCGGCGCCACGTTCGGCTCGCGATTTGGTTTCGCTTCGCTCGGTCACCATGCGCTACGGGGACCGTACGCTCTTCCGTAATGTCGACTTTACGATTGAGCGGGGAGATCGCATCGCCGTTGTGGGCCCGAACGGCAGCGGCAAGTCGACGTTGCTTCGGCTGATCTGCGGGATAGAGGCTCCGACAGAAGGCGAGGTGGCGATCGCCGAGTACGGTACCAAGATCGCATACTTTGAGCAGAATCAGGCAGATGCACTGGATATGAACCTGACGATCCTTGAAACAATGCAGCGAGCCGCGCCGGCAAACATGCCCTACGAGCAGATTCGTGCGCTTCTCGGACGATTTCTGTTCAAAGGCGATGCAGTGGAGAAGAAAGTTGGTTCACTGAGTGGCGGCGAAAAAGCGCGCCTGGCGCTTTGTAAGATCCTGCTCGAGCCGGCGAATCTGCTCGTTCTCGATGAGCCAGGCAACCATGTGGACATTGAGGGTCGCGAGTGCCTCGAGGAGGCTCTCCAGGAATACGACGGTACGCTCGTTATCGTGAGCCATGACCGCTACCTTGTGTCTCAGGTGGCCACGAGTGTCATTGCCATTGAAAATGGCAAACTGGAGTTTTATGATGGTGATTATCGCTTCTACTGTGAACAGCACCTGGAGTTGCGCCAGCGACTTCGCGAGCGCGCCATCGCCGGTGTGACCGACATCAAGTCGGCGCCAGTGGAGGCCATGGCGCGGGCGGGTGACGGTCAGTTGCACGAAGAACGCAAGAAGACTTTTGGCGGATCTGGTGTGAAGAACAAGAAAGACAGCATGATGAACTCAAAGCGCTGGAATGACTAAGAACATTGTCAGGTCCGGTGTAAACGTCCGTTTTCTTCAAAAGGTACGCCCGGAGGGAGCGTTTTACGAACCCTGTGGCTCTGGTCGTCATGACGCCCATGCTCTGCTCAGCATCGTTGACGCAATCGCAGTTTGGGGAGCACGCTGTACGGTGCTGGAACGGGTACCCCTGTTACCGCAGCTTGAGTGCTTGCTCGGTACGTCCAGCGCTCGCGCAACACCACAGCAACACACTCTGCATCTTCGATGAAGAATGTTGCAGCTTGTTTCCCTCATAGGACTTTCTAGAGGAATCTCTGGTGATGTTCACGCATCTTCTGTGACGAACAAGCAGGGAATTCGCAGCACCTGCATCCGAGCGTGTGCTGCATGTATGCTGGTGCTCGCACAGCGACGGCAACAGTGTCGGTGCGTCTCGGGCCGATGCCCCCAGTGGTACGGCAGAGTCGTTCTGTCTTCGTGCTGCTTCTGCACCGGCGCTAGCGGTACTATTGTGGATGCTTCTGGAAGACTCGGCGGGTCATGGAACATGGTTAGTGACCAGATTCTCCGTGGGGAAATATTGGGCAGTTCAATTTGGAGCTCGGATGTATATCGACAGATGCTTTTCCAATCGCTGATATCAAGCAAGCTGTCGGGGATCCCTAGTCAGTACACACGTTCGATCAAAGGAAACGTGAACGGCATCACTGCTGTGCATCCAAGTCGCGTGCGCCCGCGATCAGCAGCGCACATCTGCCTTCCTTTCAGTACTATATGCAAGGCATTGTTTCATGCCAGAGGATGCGCTCAGATTCATCATGGAGAGGATATACATGTACAGTTGCAGTCAACTACGCAGCGCTCGGGTTCTACTGACGACTGACCAGCCTGCTGGCTCGCATGCAGTCGACATGTCGTGGCCCGTACCGCACCGTGCGGTCATTGGTGCGTCCCCGGGGCGATGCCCGCTGGCGCCATCGCATCCTGCCCCGGCTCCCGGAACCCATAAACATCCTCTTTGAATGCGTGGAGCGTTCAAGGCGTTCGTCTGTTTGTCACCAGTTTTTCAGGGATGAAGCGCCGCCGCCCATTGCTGCAGGAGCCGAGCACACTCAACATCCTCTTTGAATGCGTGGAGCGTTCAAGGCGTTCGTCTGTTTGTCACCAGTTTTTCAGGGATGAAGCGCCGCCGCCCATTGCTGCAGAAGCCGATCTCAGCACCAGTCGTACCGATTGCAGTGGTACCCGCGTAATGCAGCTCCCCAATGTCGTTCGAGGTACACTGGGGCGCGGCGACCTCTGGGTGCCCCACCCACACTGCGAGTAGCTTATGCGTGTGTAGACCGTGTCAAGCCGTATCAAGAGTCCTCACATAACGTGCTTTTTGAATGTCAGCAGTTGGTCCACATGACCAGGCGCTGCCTTGTCGCATAAACGAGAACTCGGGGATGTCTTCTGGGAATTCGAGACGACTTCCACGAGAATCGCGTTTGTTTGGTAACGAGTTAAAGGACCCATCCTGATCCGACCGCGACCACAACTGCGCTCTAGTGCCTGTATCAATCACCTCGCGCGCAGTTGTGTAGTTCCATGGCTCTGCAAATGTCACAACTCCTCGTACGGAAACGCAGCGACATCTTTGCATGAACTTGACAGAATGCTGGATTTCCCGCTCACTCCCCGAAGCCTAGTCGTTCGGAGTGCTTTCGTCTCGTGGGCTGTGGCGCAGAGCTCTCCAAGGATGCTCCTTTCTGAACTACACGCCCGTGAACAGCGGTGATCTCGTCCATGCATCCAGGTTGCTGACACGCTCGTGATATCCTGGGGGAAACTTTACCACTCAACACTTCGTTTTGCGCACCGATCTCGATACCAGTGAGAACAATGCTGATGCGCATCAACAGAGCGCAAGGCAGTCTCCTGGTCTCGGGCGCACCATCCGTCTCGTGGAGCAGGGACGCTCCAGCATCAAAACTGCTCGCCGATAATCGGGTCCGCTATGCATTTCAGCGCAGCAGTCCATTGCGTGTCGCAAATCTCAATGTCTGTACCCGATTCAGCTCGTGGACACGAAGAGAGCAACGTGCACGATCACTAAAGCCAGACAAGTGCACGCACCACAGACCAGCACGCCTCAAGGGCACCTTTCCCTGCCAAGTCAAAAAACGTACCACTTCCCCGCATTTCTCGTACGATGCGTCAGCACCTGTGGCGAAATGAGCTCGTGAGGCCGCACGCCTAACCTCGACGATCAAGGCTGCATCAGCGCGCTCTATCTAATGCACTGCGCCCGCACTAGTCCAGCTGACATGGCCACTCGCTCACGAGAAGCTTCACATTGCAAATGCAGCCACGCGTCATGGAGCGTCTGCGTCCCGGGACGCACGCCCGAAATGCCTAGGCGCCCGCTCGCACGCGGATGCTTCCGTGTGGGCAAGATGGTGCACGCCGCAGCGCTGCCGCGTTGCGCACGACCTCCGCTTCGTGCACGACATCGCTTGACCATACGATCACACTAGTCCATGACACAGGCAGCAAGCAGGAAGATACCCGACCGTATCACTCTTTCCTGGAGTCGATCCAAACGATCCACCCAAGACTCGCGTATTCCGCCGTCCCAGCTCGCCGTGCTAATGCACGCCCTGGAGACACCTCTCTGTGGCACGATGGACAGATCGATTGACAAGCCTCCTGCGTTTACACAGATTCTTAGAAAGGAAAAACATAGGTCGGCCCATGACTTCGAGTCTTGTAAATAGGCTCCCTCTTTTTCTCCCAGTCAGGAACGTGTTCCATCACTTTGGCTTCCCAGGCCTCCCACTGCGCTTTTGCTTTCAGGTACCGCTCGTCCTCTTCTGCCTGTAGGAACGGCGCTAAAGCCGCCCGCACTTGACGACGTTCCTCGAGAAGTTCTCTTCGGTGTAAGTTATAGTTGCCCATTCGCCAAAAACCATATGCCATAACGAGGGCGCTCCCGAGGAAGAGCGCCGTAGCCGAGGGCCCCACGTTCCGCGGCAGGTTCCGCCGAACGTCCAGCCGCGGATAGCCGCCCGGCGGTGGACCGTCCTGCACGTGTTGGAGCGGCGGGGGTTTTGGCGGTTCCGTCACGCCAGAGTACGGAGGCCGCTCACCAGTGAGCGACATGTCGAACGCGAGTTCAGGTCACTTCCTGAAGTGGGCAGTATACAGAACTCCAAAAATACCGGCCACTGTGGTTGCACGCGGTTACGCTACTCCCGCTCCACTCTACTACCAAAGCGCAAAGCCAACTACTCTTCAGTCTTGACTTGCTTCTCAAGTAACGTCAGTGCACCGTGCCTTGCGCTCGTTCAGGGAACGTACCAAGCACTCGCAGAAGTGTATCGCCCGTTGGGCTCGTGGCAGGAGCGCGCACGCGCACACGGCATCGATGTTTTTCCGATGACCAAATTCGTGTCCATGGACCAGGGATCCCAGATTGCGAGATGGGTATTCGTAATTGAAAAAGCGTCCATGATGATGCACTTTACCTTCAAGTTCCATTCCTTGGCCTTCAGCTCGGATATACTGGTCGTTTTGTAGGTTATATTGTGTGTCAAGTGCATGCCTTGCAGCATCCACAACAGAGCCGAAACCGCTGGAGCAGATATTTCATAGAGGCAGGACCGGATTTGCCACACCATTGACTACTTCGACTCGAGGCTTGGATCATCCGACACAGGGTCGGTATACACGATCATTCTGGGAGCCTGCAAATTTAGCAGACAGACCTACTGTGTCCGACTGCGCGAAGCGATATACTACAAGTCCACTGCGACCAGGGCGATGCCCAGACGCAACATCGGCGCTCCGAGTCCCAGAATACACTGCGTTGCGGCCGAGTTGGTCAGATCTCACTAACGCAACAGCCACAGGAGAGAGCACGAAGCACCAGCCCGGCAGACTCGTCCGGTTCGCGGGATCTTCCACCTCTAAGGTAAAGTTTCGACAAAAAGGAAACCATTTCCCCTTCTTCATGTTTGCCGTAGAGGGGCAAAGAACTCGTTCTATCGTTGCTCGTTCGTGGATAGTTTCTGATCTTTTTTCTGTACAGTGCGGTCGATATGCGCACCTGGGAGATCTAGCACGCTCGAGGCACGACGCGCATCGACAAGTGCCACTGGCGGTGCGGCTTCATTCCATGCGCGCGTGCTGCACCGAGTTACTGGTATCGATGACCCGAGTTCGATTCTTTCATACGACACGACACGTCATCCTCTGAGGCGTACGGGGGTTTCACGCCAGCTTCCCTTTGCATCAAGGCAAGGTCAGGTGCGTATATTGTGATTCTTTCTAAATCGTATCAGGGCAGATGCACGGTGCCTGCTCCATTTTTTCACATGCAGATGGTTACCGCATCTTGAAACGGACACGTCCAAGTTTTCCAAGTGGCGTCCATACGCCCGCAATTTCGAGCGAGCAGCGAACGAACCCGCCACGGCAAGCGCTCTGGTACCACCCGCTCGATTCAGCGGTATCCAGACCAGAGCGATTCGGCGTTGAACGACAAAGACCTAGATATCAAGGCGCATCCCATAGAATAGTGTCAGATGAATACGGAACACTGAGTTGCTCGCTCCTTTCCTGAATTTCGCTCATTATCCGAAGATTTTCAGATGTTCTGCCTCGGCATTTGAATAGTTTCAAGAACGGCTTGCGCATTCATATGTAGTTCTTGGATTCTCGGTCGTTTGCACGGGGCAGGTCCAACGAAGCAACGCAGCTGGAATGAATTACCTCGCCGGAATCAAAATGCTTCGCGACGCCCTCAGACAAGCATTGGTAAAATAACCGATATCATCATCCAATTCACACGTACAAGAATCCGCGCTTCTTTCCTGACGTGAAGCATGTTAGGGCCATGCATGCTTCAAGTTTTCCGACTCTCTATTTCACGACAACTCATGGGCGGAGCCATTTGCGCCCCCGAATGAACGACGAAAAATCATAGTCGGTGTCATCTCTCGACGACTTGTTCATGAACGCATGTTGGAAGGTCACTGAACTTTTCATAGCAAATAATCGATTCTATTCGAAGCACAAACCTTCCTCTCCTTGTGGCCGACGACGGAATGGCATTCGAGCGCAGCAGCTTTATACCGGTCACATGAGATGCCTCCACATGCCCCCGTCGGTTCTGTTTGCGTGGAAAAAAGTTGCATCCTCGGACTTTAGTGATCGCAGCGATCGCTTCTATTTTAGGGTGCGTCAACGAGTCGCGAGTGGAGAGCTTAGACGGTTCAAATTTCTGGATTTGATCTTAAGCCAGGATTTTCCTTCCGGTACTTGATTCGTCATGAACAACATCGCGTTCCACAAATCCTCTACCGAATGGGCGAGCGTTCACTTGCGTGTGCAGCGGACTGGGTACTCGCCGACGGGATCGCCCAGAGGAAGCCCGCGTTCGTCGGGCACGACACCGGGTGCGGAATCCGAAGAAGCCACTGAGCTTAGCCTTCTGTGCCCGTCAAGGGCATGTACCGGGCGATGATGCAAGCGTTTGCGTGCCACAAGACGGCGCTCGGACGAGCAGCTCTGCTGGCGGTCTCCAGGAACACGTGACAGCGGTCAAAAGTCACTTCTGCGATGCGAGAACCGATCCTGTATAGAATAAAACGAGGAAATGAGCACATCAAGCATAGATTGCAGCTTCCATCAGTTTGTGCAATGCACCGACAGCTGCCGAAAGTTGCAAACCGGGACCTGAACGCTGTCATCAATATTCTTCGGCTGCTGGAACGTACTCGGAGGCAAAGGGGAGACAGACGAACGCAAAGCCCTTGCCAAAGGAGGAGGAGGAAAGGCGGCGATCGCAAAATCCTGCAAATACTGATGCTGACGACAAAGGAAATAGACTCAAACTCTAGCGTTAACGCCCGCGTTCAATCTGCGTACCCATTCTTATTTAGTCTGACACGGGGGTAGCGCATCTGTGTAACATCTCGGCAAATGCTCCGAGCAGACGCCACTTCACATCGGTCGCCATTCGAATCGAGAAACGCGAATTCCGGGCAGCATCAGCTGCCGCTGCATTATCCCCGGTTGGCACACCAGGGTCCCTGCAAAACAACGAGTCCATATGCGCATCAGGTATCGGGCTGGCGTCAGACGCGCCAGCGCTCGTGCTGACAACAACGATCGCTTACTGCGCCTGCATACTCACGCGCGCATGGTACCGGTCGCGTCGAGGCGCCGCTGTGCAGGGGCGCAGCTTCACTCGAATACAACGATAAGCACGTTTGCCATCCGGTACCGTCGCCTTGGCGAAGACTCACAAACAGCGCAACAGCCAGTGCAGGTCAAAGAGCGTGAACCTCGGTTGACGCATTACATCTGGATCCCCACCAAGCACATTCTGATAAAGCGCTCTCTTCTCATGCTGAAGCTGCATGACACGTTCTTCGACGGTATCACGCACTACCAGCCGAATTACTTGCACAGACCTCTTTTGGCCCAGCCGATACACGCGATGAATCGCCTGCTCCTCCACAGCAGGGTTCCACCACGGATCCACCAGCACCACATGATTCGCTTCCGTCAGATTGAGGCCAACCCCGCCAGCGCCCAGAGACATGAGCAAAATCGGATACTCAGGACGCTTGAATAGCGAAAGATTCAGCTCCCGTTCCTCCGGACGCATCGATCCATCGAGACGACAAACAGCTTGACCACGCGCCGTCAAGACATCTTCGCATATATCAAGAAAGCTCGGCCATTGGGAGAATACAATCCACTTCTCGGTCGGCGCCTGGATACGACCCTGATCCAGCAGGGCCATCAGCGTGCGCAGCTTGCTCGACGATGAGCCTCCGTCGTGCGTCGAGTCGCGCAGCGCAATCGCCGTCCAGGCACGGATCAGCGCTTCCAGAAGCGTCGCGCGCCTCGCTGTCTCTGACGCGCTGGCATCGCGTTGGTGCCAGGCCCTCGGGGCGTGTCCGTTGTCCTGCACGCAGGCTGCAGCTTCCGTGCAGGACGCATCCGGAACCTGCGCAGGGGCGTCGCACATCGAGTCGATCTCAACGTGTCCGGATCCGGATGCGACAGCGCCTCGATCCGGTGCGTCGGGGCCTTGCAGTACTGTGCTGCGAGCTTGCTGCTCCTGCATGCTGGTATCCGCGGTGCACGGAGCGGTCCGCAGACGCTCTACGTACGACTTCAACAGGGTATAGTGATCACAGATTTGTCTGAGTCGCGTGATCAGGACGAACGTGTTCACGAAACTGGATGGATTCGCGTCGTTGGTCGAGAGATCTCGGAGTAGTTCGCGGCCAACGGACTCCATGCATTCGTAGAGATGCCGTTCGGCTGGCGAAAAGTCCACGTACTCGACGGTGTCGTGGCGCGGCTCTAGTTCGAGGATCGGTCGGCCATTGACAGTGTCGTCGCGGCAGCGGCGCAGAAGCACGGGGCACAGCAAGCGACCGAGAGAACCGGCGGCCTCTGTGTGGTCCACGTTGTCGGCAGTGCCCGAGACACTGCTCAAGATCCGCGAGTAAGCCTTCATGCTGGAACATGCCGGATGACGCAAAAATAGCAGCAACGCCAGCACGTCATGTACATTGTTCTGGACAGGGGTTCCAGTGAGGCACCATCTGGAGCGAGCTTCGACAAGGCAAGCCGAACGGGATACCCGGGAGTTCACGTTCCGGATGCTATGCGCTTCGTCAAGAATCACGCGATACCATCGGTACTGAAACAGGGGTCCAGCGCTGCGCAGAATCTGTTCTTTTTCTGGGCTCAACTGGGGGCTCTCCGCGCACAGCACAGCATACGTCGTGAGGACGATATCCGCGCACCCCAACTGAGGCCGGAGATCAGCTCGATTGGATCCATGGTAGACGACAACGCTGGGTCCGAGGCCCTGCACGGTGCTCTTCCGAATTTCCTGCGACCACTGTCGCAGAAGCGATAACGGGCACACAACCAACGTCGCCGGTAAAGATGCTGGCGCCTCTCGCATGTCTGCGTCAGCTTTGTTCAGTAAAATGAGAGATATCGCAGTGAGCGTTTTGCCCAGACCAGGTTCATCGGCGAGAATCCCGCCCGCAGGGGTCGCCGGCGATCTCTCCCGCTCTCTGGCGATCATCCATGCTACTGCCTGACGCTGGTGTTCGAGAAGCTCGAGGCCCGGCGTAAACGCCACCGGGGTTCGTACGGCAGACGCGCTCCTCTTCGATTCGATCCAGGTATTCGGGTCCGCATCCAGCGCTCGATGACTCGCGACCAGCATCGACGCTCGGGGCACCGGGTCGGAAGCATCTCTGGGGCCCGCGCACGACATTTCCGATGCGTCCATCAGCGGCCGGTTTTCTGGCGTGAACAGGACATCACGGTCAGCAGCGGATGCACCAAGCTCCCTGCGTTCAAAGGTACCCGCTCGATGCTCATTCGCTATGAGCGATGTTTGTTGGATGCCTCGGCGCGCGCGCATGCCGTTGCCAACATAGAATGCTTTGCCGCGACGTCTACGACTCCGACCATGATCACAACTTTCTTGGTCAACAAGTTCAAGCGAAGGCGAGCTTTCCCATGACTTGGATTCCTCCTCGTCGACCGCAAGCGCTGCAAATCGTTCCAGGTACGCATCCGCGAGCGGTACTGCGCTTTCGGACGCGCACTCACAGCGCTGTATCGCCAAGCTGCCAGCAGGTGCCGCACGCAGTCCCAGACGCGTCAACTCCATGGCGATTTGGTCGCTGCTCAAAGAGGTGCGTGTATGTTGCCGCTCGGGGGTGAGCGTACCGCCATGCATTCCAGGGTACTCGCGAAGAAGCTCGTCAGTCGTTGTTGTTGTCGCAATTGAAGAGCCAGTCGATGGGCAATCATCAATGTCAACCTCATCCATTGGACTGGGCGAATCGTATTCAATCCGTTGGGCGGCGCTGGTGCACGCCGGATCCCCGCGCAGACAGCCGCATATGTCGGGCTCCGGCAGGTCCACATGCGCACTCTTCACGCTACGGCAAGCGTTCCTACTGCTTCTGCTGACGGTGTTGTTCTTTGGTGCTCGGCACTGCGTCATCGTGCGGGTTCCAGGGAAAGGAGTCGCTGCTTCAGGTTTCCGTGGGATTCCGACGTTCAACTCCCTTTCCTCGGTGGTGCTCTCTGGCAGCTCCAGCACCACCAAGTCGCTTTCTGAGCTCTCTCCAGACGAGATCTCGACGACCAAACTATCTGAACCAGTTTTGTCCATTTCGATGGTAGCTTCACCACCAGATTGCCGTTTTGCTATACACGCTCGCGACTCGGTACGTCGTGTGCCAGGGACGGCACCTTTGCGAAACGTTAACCGCAGCGTGTGCCCCTGCAGGCGTCTTCGCCTCGGCTTCGGCCGTCGCGACTGTGTGCGACAGCCTCAACTGCGGTGCGCCTTGCACTCGTCAAGAACGTGGCAGTCAAGCGTTGTCAGATTCGCTGGAACTGACGCTCCGGCTAAGCTGAACAGTGCGCGCAGCGGTCCACAGTGGAGACCGCAGCGGGCCACGCAAACGTTCAGAAACTTTATTTTCCTCCACGCCGTCGTTATCGCAGCTCTTTCGGTGCAGAGGTTCCTCCAGCGTCTCCTATCGGTCAATCAATGCTCTGGAAACAATAAACCCTCTTTCAAGCACTTTTGCGAGAAACATTGGCGTGCTCCTCGCGAGCCCCTGTTCCGGCCAAGGATCGCTGAGACGCATCGCGATTCAGTAACGGATCGCTTGGCTGCGGCGCTAGCGGGAGCCGCATGCAGCCGCCGTTTTGCCGTTGATGGGCAGGCGCGCGCCACGTGGACGGCGGATTCGCTGGGCGCAGGCGTGGCTCCAGCCATACCGGTTATCGATCGCTTGAGAGCGGGGCGCGCGCTGCGGCAAGCGCGACCGGCTGCAGGAACTGAAGCCAGATCTCGCGGCGTCGGAAAGCCGCTGCAACGAAGTGCATTCGCGGGGCCCTGCGTCGGAGGCGCTCTGGCTTCGCGCTGGCCGCGGAGCGATCATCGCGCGGGTGCGCCCGTACGGCTCCCCGCCAGTCGCCCTATGCGGTGTGACGCACCCGCAATATCTGGCTGACAGCGCGTACCGATGTTGCACACGTGACGGCGTCGTTTGCATCGACGAAGAGCGGCAACAGTTATCCCGACTGGAAGCGCGTTTATAGTCGTTCACAGGAAATGCGTTTGCAGCGAGAAGCTGCTCAGCTTGACGAAGAGGTTGTTTCTGTGGACTGCCTTGGTGATCCCGGCCTGGAACCCGAAGCCGCATCACAGCCGACGCTGGCGATGGATGCACCTCCGACCTCAAGTAACGCGCCGGGACGTTCGCAGCGAGCTTCTCACCGCGTCCAGGAAACTCCGGGGTCGCTTGCAGGTGCTTCATCAGGGTTTCAAGACGCTTTTTCGGGTTCAGAGCCGCAATCTCTATCGGCAAGTGTGGGTTTCGTGGAAACCGCGGAGTATGGGCAGGGGTCGAACAGCGTGACATGGCGGTGGCGGTTCCTCGCCGACGTCACTGCACAACCGCCGGACTGCGCCGAGCGCGTTACGCCGAGTGTTGTGTACTCCGACCTGACAGAACAGACGCCTAGCTGCAGATCATCGCTCGATCGCGAACGCTCGATAGATTTTTTGTTGGGGTCTTGCGGTACTGTAGAGGCCGAGGGTTTCGCGCACATCAAGGTAATCGACTCAGAAGATGAACGCGAGATCGCTCAGAGACGGTTGCAAATGAAGGAGTTACAGCGTTCGACGAAGCGCTGTTGGTCGACTGCTCCCTGCGACGCGGATCACGTCATCGAGGAGCCCCTCGCAACGATGACGCCCGTCGCCTCCCAGAAGCAGGCGTCGATGTTGCATTCGGCGGGGTGCTCGGCGCTCTGCACGCCGCACAAACGGCGCTCTCTGCGGAAGAAAGAGGCGAGCTGTTCAGGAGATTTCCGGTCCTTCAGTAGAAAACAGCTGCGGCCGCGCTCCACCGGTCAGGCTGCCCGAAGGCTCACGATCGATGCCCTACCAGCGGACGTTTTGGCGCTGGTGTTCCGCCATCTGAAGCTTTTGCCAGATCTGAGCCTGCACTCGTCCATGGTGAACAGGTCGTGGCGTGAAGTAGCCATGGATCCGCGACTTTGGCGAGAAGTTGACTTTGAACATTACGAAAGGGTGAATGACGACGTCGTGTTGAACTACACTAGGCGCGCGCAAGGGCGGGTGAGCCTTCTGGACTTGTCCAAATGCCATCAGGTTTCCAATGCAACCATCATACAGGTGGTTCGGGAGAATCGCCATCTTCGCACCATCCGCTTAGCTTGGTGTAACTCAGTGACTGATGCTGTGGTCGTTGAGATTGCGAAATGTTGCAATGAGTTGCAGGAGATCGTCCTCGCATGTTGTGTGCACGTGACCGGAGTCGCCATCGACGCCCTGGCCGAGCACTGTCCATCATTGAAAGTGGTGAACCTCGCCTGTCTCGGTAAGATAGAGTCGCAATCGCTTGTCAGGCTCTTTCGAAGATGCGGCAGTCTCGAGCAGCTCCATATCGTGAATGCTGCGGCTGTCGATGATCGCATCGTGGCACTGATGGCACGACGCTTGCCGCGCCTCAAGTACCTGGATCTCTCGTGGTGCGCACACGTCACTGACGAAGCAGTTTACCGCCTAGCCAGATACTGTCGCGATCTGGAACATCTCGAGTTGGGCGATACGAAAGTATCGTCACATGGGGCGCGAATGCTTCTGCGTTGCTGCCGCAAACTTAAGGTCTTAAGTTTACCACGGTGCGTTTTCATCGATGACGAACTTATTCACGCTATCCTCGCTTTCGCGGCAGATCGTTTGGAATCGTTGAATGTTGCCTCTTGTAACCGAGTGAGTGACGACGCATTGCAGCTTCTCGTAGAGCAGTGTACAAACTTGTGCAAGCTCGACGTCTCGAAATTGCCATGTCGTCAGCTGGGTGGCATCCTGCGCAGGGCAAGCTCGCATCTAGAGATTTTTTACTGAAGTAGATTGGTCATGCACCCTGAATCACGGCGATGAGCCTCGACAACCTGCCGGCCGATCGGCATTCCGCACCACAGCGTTCCGTTCTTGACGTCGAGGCACTCAGCTGCTCTGCGCTTCGCTCAACTGCATTCGCTCCAACAAGCGTAAATACTCGGCACCATTCCCTGAAAACATCACAAGTACATTCGCGCACCTATTGCAGGTCATTTTGAAGGTGTTCGCCCACCTGTGCGTCGTACGCGAAGCTTAAGATAACGTCGAAAGACCGGCGCCCTGCGCGACGAACCCGCGCTTCAAGCACCAACGCTGGGAGAATGGTGACCACCCGTTGGACCGCGTTCACGCAGGGGCACCGGCGTGCGCTCTCAAGTCGTCGCGAGCACGCTGGAGTGCGCCTACGATTAACGTCACCTTGGAATGCGTGCGGTGCTTTTTCTGTCCCCTGATACGTGCGAGAAGCAAAGCGCCATGCAGCAATTATTCGTTCGAAGGAGACGCATTCAATCGATGGTAGCCTGGTGGACCCACTGACCCACTCCATGGAATCTTCCGTGGATTCGCGCTTTCCGAAAAAACTCGCTTTTTACAATGCGAGCATTCGCAACAAGATGCGTTGCTTTCGCAACGCCTCCACGCGGCACGCATGCAATCACGGCACGGATGAAGCAGCAAGTGCGGGCGAAACGCGTGAAACGATCATCACGCCGCGGAAAGGGCATCGTGAATGCATGCACGGGAGCGATCGGCGCCTGCTGTCGGTGACTCGGACGCATTCGCATCCATGCATCCACGATGCGCCTCTGCACCGTGCACTACGTCGACGTGAAACCAGCACGCACCCCGTTGGTAGGACTAGATATCTTCAAGGGGATGGATGCCGAATACGGTCATCGCTAGCAACATTATTGGGTTCGCTCCGAACTCAGTTTGAACACAATGATAATGCTCCCTGAGGGCTGTCAGCGCCAGCGGCCAGGTTCTCGGCGTCTTCGTGTCCTGCAGCACCTCGATCCGGGGTGCTTCGTCAGAGCACACCGGAAGGCGCGCCCTTGCAGGCATGCAACGCAAACATCAACGAAAGCTCCCGATGCTGAGCAACTGCAACTCGGACACTGCACCCCATGCGTGCATGCTATCAACAGATCCACCATTTTCGTCAAACGCACGGCGTGCGGACGCATGGTATACTCCAGCTCAAGAGGTCTCCGCTAGTGCGAGTACCTCGCGGCTCCGCCACACATCCTGAGCTGAAAACGGAACCCCGAGGCTTTCCAAGCGTTTCTCCAGCTTCCTTCTTCGGCAGCAGTTGCTCTGCGCAGCGCCAACAGCAGCCTGATCACGGAGAAAGCGCTGCCGTTCCACAACCCGAGTGGACACCGGTCGCGATCGCTGCAGCACTCGGAGACGTGCGGCCCGTTGTAGTCGTTCTGGGGGAAGCTCGCGCACCACGAGGCGTCTTCCAAACAGCAAGTACCCGTCCATAGTTTCCGCTACAATATGAGCCACTTTTGCGTCATCAAAGTGCACAAAAGCATACCCCCGAGAACGACACGTTCGGCGGCTTCGTGCCAAGAACACGTGACGTACACGTCCGAACTGCGAGAAGAAGCCTTTCATCTGGCTTTCGTAAAAACCGTGCGGTATGTGACCTATGTACAGTACACCTCCGTGGACCCGATGTCTCCGCTTCGCGGGTGCCATGTCGAACGTCTCTGTCACAAGGAGAGAACACGCGTCACCGAGACGCCTCCGTGACGTTTCGTTGCAGCGAAGTAGCCACGTCGACACAGCCGTTCCCAGCAGCGAATGCCTCGCCGGCACGCAAGCGCCGCCACCGACGCCGCGGCGTATGCGGGTACGCGAAAGCCATCGGCAATGGGCCACGGGCAGCAGCCTGAACAGCACCTGGCTGCCGCATACGCCGGCCTCTCTCAAACGTTATGTCGGTAGCGCAGCTGGACGTCTCCGCAAAGCGAGTAGCCGGGAGCTTTCGTAGACTGGGTGCAGCGTAAACAGTACCAGGCATTCTGCCCGGCAATATGCGCGTTGCCAAATACTGACTACGCCAGTGTGTTTGAAAATGGTTGGTAACCAAGAGAAAGAAGTTGAACGAGACCTCGTTCCATGTAGCGTCCTGGTCGTTGGTTCATCAAACACCGACTATGTGTTATCGGGACTGAATCGGCTTCCTCAGCTCGGAGAAACGGTGCTTGTACAAGGAGCTAACGTAAGTTTCCGAACCGCGGCCGGAGGAAAGTCGGCGAACGCCGCTGTCGCTGCGAGCCGGTTCTTTGCAGGTGAAGCTCAGGGCTCCGTCAGCCTCATCACCAGTGTAGGCGAGGACGAGAACGGTCGCAACGCCCTGCAGAACTATGAGCGCGAAGGCATCTTTGCGGCTCTGAGTAAGCGCTCTCCTAGTGAGGCTTCCGGAATAGCGCTCATTCTCTTATTGAGCTCCGGCGAGAACGCTATTCTCGTGGCTCCTGGGGCGAACGCGAACCTTCGACCGATGGACTTTGAAGCCACAGCAGTGGACGGGCACGGAGAGGCACGCCTCGCAGAACTACGCGCTGCTTCAGTCGTCTTGATGCAGTTGGAAATACCCTATGAAACCGTTCGATGGGTGGCGAATGCGTTGTATGCACCACCGCTTCCCCGACAACGGCCAGTGCTGATCGTGAACCTGGCGCCGATGGGATGCGAGTTAACAGAGCCAATGCTCCAGGAGCTCTTCTTCTATGGCCCTATCATCGTTGTGAATGAAGTAGAATGTGGCCAGTTGCTGCGTATCCTTTGGGCAAACAATACGGAGGCACTGGAAGAAACGCTGGAAACTGCAGCGCACGACGACTGGCGAACGTGCCTGACGGGCTTGATGGAGCGCGCACCCGCGTTGGCTGCCATAATACTCACTCGGGGTGCTGCCGGCGCCTGTGCAGTGCACCGTTTCGGGACGGCGTCTGGAACTGGGTCGACACTTCAGTGGATTCAGGTGGCGGCAGTACTAAGCGTTGGTTCTGCATCAGTCGTCGATACCACTGGGGCAGGTGATTGTTTCTGTGGATATTTGGCAGCAGCGCTGGCGCAAATCCTCTACAGACGCTCAGCTCATGCCTCGCGCCATGCAGAGTCGGCAACTGCTTCGCGGAACTTGAGTTTAGATGATGCTGATTTTTCGAGAGCGCTGCGCTACGCAACAGCAGCAGCGACGCTATCTGTGACTCGAAAAGGCGCACAGGAGAGCTACCCCATGCGACAAGAGGTAGAGCGATTTCTGCGGCTCTGGAAAGACTGACTAGGTAGCATACGCGCACACCGATCATGATCAGAGACCGACCACGTACACCGCTGTGGAACTGCGCTCTGGTTACCCACTTGACACGATTGGGATCCCATTGACTGCTGCGAGCCCGAGGTTGCAACCCAGAGGACATTGCAATGCGTGCCTAGTCGCCACGACATGCATTCGCGTGCGGGAATATACTCATGATCGGTGAACTGGCTTGCATATGCACAAATTCAAACATTCGATCGACATACTGCCTTTCCGCATAGGTTATGCGATGGAACCACAAGCATGAAACACAATAGCCCCGCAACGTCATCAAAGGCGGCAGTGCGCCCTGCGAACGGCTGCTCGCTCTGGCATCTGAGTATCGCAGCACATATTGGGGTCCAAGTGAATGAGCATCACGTGGCTTCATCGTAGCTGCCAGTCATCTACGACTTTTTTCTAAAAGCCGCACCTCGCCCCCTTGAAAGTTTGTGACTTTTATGCTTGTCGTGCCGACAAATAGACGGGTGGTGCGTAAACGCCTATTTCGCCCCTTGAGACTGTGTGGCGCGAAAGCTACCCAGACCCGCGCCCTCAACGACAATACTTTTGCACCACGGATACGCATAAAACGTGCTATGCGCTCTTTTACCGGTCTTGCGTGTCGGGAGGAGAGATCTCTTTCTTCGTGCCGCCCCAGTTACGCTCACGTCCCCAGTACCGAGCTACCTGTGGAACGTCCAACGTTCCAAGCATTTCTGTGAGGAAGTATAGATGGTTGCCGGTGGACCTTGACGGTGGGATGAGATATGATTGACGCTTTCCCGAAACTCAACACCCACCCGTCTCGCAAGCTGGGATCCATGGTCCATGGAAACGTTTTTTCATCGGAAAAAGCATCACAAGATCCAGAATCCCGGATAGGTATCAACGCGGAGCGACGCACTCTGCAAAATGAAGAGGAGGCTCGCTTCTGGGTACACATCAGCTGCGTAGACGCTCGGAAGCCGCTAGGATTGGATAGTATCCCTGCCACGGTTCCGCTTATGCCCTCATCTAGGTCAAGAATAGAATGTCAAGTTTTTTTGGTGTGCTCGGCCCGAAACTTGTCCTTCGAAGCGGTGACTGGGTTTGTTGCTCGGCGCCAGACTGGACGCGTCAGCGACGCGCTGGAAGTTTCGGACGCTGGCTCAGTACACCACGCGGTTCAGAGTCTACCGCCGCCGAAGAAACAGGCGATGCTCCTTCGAACCCGGAAAATGGTGGGTCCAGTGCGGACGCGGTGACCCCACCACGACAGGTTCCACCGGTGCTTGCGGTGGAGCAGATTCGCTACGGCCAGCGGGAGTACCGCATCAATAGCGCTGGTCACCTGGAGGTGGCGGAGGTACGCACCCGTCGAGCCTGGGGCCTGAAAGCCGCTGACCGCTTTAGTCGTATGTTTCTTCCAGACGGTTATCCGGACTCCGTGGGTCCAGACTACGCTGAATACACCAAGTGGCGGGGCCGTGCTTTCTTCTTCGGAGGCATGGTGGGCGTCTTCAGCACCCAGTCTCTTCTACTTGCAGTGGGCGTCGGACGACCAAGCGCTGCCCCCATCGCTGCAGCCTTGCAATGGGTCATTCGGGACGGACTCGGAAGAGCAGGGCGCATGCTCTTCAGCCAAGTAGGCACCGGCTTCGACGCAGAGACGAAGCAGTACCGGTTGGCTGCCGCATTCGTCCTGAATGTGTCCTGTGCGCTGGAGGCACTGACGCCCCTGTTCCCTCATCTATTTCTACCGCTGGCGAGCCTTGCCAACATGGCCAAAGGCGCAAGCACTGTGGCCGCTGCGTCGACGCGGGGTGCTATTTACCGTTCCTTCATGCGGCGGGAGAATCTCGGAGATATAACTGCCAAACAAGAGACTGTGGGCGTCGCTGGAGACCTCCTGGGAACCGCCGTCGGCGTCATTCTCTCGCGAGCATCCAGCCACTCGCATCGCCTATCGGTGATCGCTTTCATTGGAGCCTCGCTTGGACATCTAATCAGCGCCTATTACGAGGTTAAAAGCGTAGAACTGCGAACGCTGAATCGTCAGAGAGCGCACATGCTCATTTGGAACTACCTGGAAGACCAGGACCGCGTCTTACCCATTCGAGACGTGAACCGGAGAGAGCGCCTCGTATATCGGCCGTGGCTGGACTCGCTGCATGCTCCAAACGTCGAGATCGGTGCACGGCTCTCGGACGCAGCACCGGATGCTGATGCGCTGAAATTTTTGCTCCGACTTTATCGCGACGAAAAGTACATGATGAACTACGCCGGCGGACGCGTCCGAATCGTTCTGCGGAATGACGCGACCCATCAGGATCAACTCAAAGCCTATTTCCAGTCGCGGGCCTTTTGGCGGCTGTACATGACCAGTGGTGAGCGATTCTCGCCCAACCGCGCCCTTATCGAGGACAGCTACCGCGCAACAAACCAGCTTTTCCCCAGTTTTGTGCGCGACTGCCGAGCTGAGGGTTGGAACGTCGACTGCGTACTCTTGAGGCCACTTGCCCGCAGAGTGCAGTGGAGCTAATGCCCGACGCCAGTGTCTGATTCCAATGCATGGACTGACGAGCGTCCAGTGCACGCTGCAAGTCACCACGATGTCAAGCGGAGCACTTACTTTAGTGCTGGCCCGCTCATAAGCACCTTCGCCGATGCCATCTACAAGATTGACCGTTTCATTCAGTGCAGACGCTGCGCCATCCATTCTGGTGATAATCCGCCGGGCAGCACCAGCGCCAGCAACAGCAACAGCCCGCGCGCAGCCGGGGCAAGCCCATCCAGGCGACCTGAGCGCTGTCCCTGGGGAGGCACTGCGTCACCGCAAAACGTGCGCGCACTTTCAAGAAAGCCTGGTAGCAAGCGCTCAGCGCGTCATTCCAACAGTCTTGTACGGTCCTCAGCTGAATCCAGTGTGGCACTCGCTGGGCGCTCTTCACGATGCATGAAAAACGCCCTCACAGGATGCCATTCGAATAGAACTGAAATCGATCATATTGCCTGGTGCGCCAGTTATCGATGCTTTCGTCAATCAGATCCAGCACCGCCCGAATGCATTCTCGTTCAGGGAGCGATAACATGAGCCGCTGCCTGAGTCCATCGACCACAGCCATGCCGCCGGCCATACAAGGAAGTCGAGTACCCTCGAGCATGATCTCGATGAGAGTGGTGAGCTTTTCGTGGTGCTTGCGGCACGCCAGAAATCCGCTCACAAAAAGCTCTCTGAAATAGCAGAATGTCTCACTCTGCACATCACCCATCACCTGGAGATACTCTGGGGATAACTTAAACGGAGCCGCTTCGAAACGGATTGAACCGGGTGAGTTGCCGAGCATGAATCCAAAATCAATATGAATAACATGCCCGCTAGCCGCTAGCATAATGTTCCCGTTGTGTCGATCGCGCACCTGGAACAGATACGTCACCAGGGAATAGCCTGCCATGCTTTCCGTGAAGTTGCGCACTGCTTTGGCCAAAGCAGGCGACGGTGGCGCTCCGTACGCTCGCTCGAAATATTCACGCAGCGAGATAAAATTTGGCGTCCGCTTCTTCAATGCGTGCACGCTCACAGCGTCGGGAATCGTCTCCACCAGTCCCGCATTATTGCCAAGACATACGATGGTGAACGGCCGTAACCACAGAGGCAACGACTCTTCTTCAAAAATCCGCAACATCTGCTCGATCAGCTGCACAGCTAATTGCTCTTGGCGCAGATCATCACCTGCTTTCACAATAAACGACGCCAGTCGCCAAGTAGGCAGATGCCCGAACGGCGATGCGAGTCGAACACGTGCCTCCTTCCATGCCCACATCTCGCCGTAGACAGAGAGGAGCGTCGCCTCTCGCGCTCGCCGCTCCGATGCCTCATCCAGTGGCGCCTTCATCTGTTCACGGAAATTGACGCCGCGCGGTACGTGCGCCGCTGCATGCATGAAGCCGCTGGCACGGATCGTCGGGCGATTTCCCGCGGATGCTGTATGCGTGTCGCTCGTTCGATGCCTTGAAGCGCCATACTTTTCGAGCATTTTCTCTGCAATTGCTTCACGAACGAGTTTCCTTTGGAGCTCTTGCAGATCTACGCGGTGCGTGTTTGGCCCGCTTGACGCTCGGGCAGCGGTGGCTGCTTCTGGGTCTGTCCCTGGATGCCGCTGGTTGTTGTTCACAGTGTTGGTCTCTGTCGCGAGGCACGAGTCCGACGCTACTGCCGCTTCCGTATCCGGGTGTGTTGTGTGCTGCAGGCGACGAAGCGTACCGCTGCTGAGCGAGCGTGCGCGTTGGAGGTGTGCACCACTCGCTCCGACAAGATCTGAATATGACGTGATGGTCAAGCTGGCGCTGCCGTTACCGCCGAGGCCGGTTCCGAGGTCGGCAGATGCGAGACGATGTGCGTAACGAGGCAAGAGACGAGACGGGACTGCGTAGACCGGTGGACGATTCGGCGAATGCTGGGCCGCGTTGTCCTCCGGGGTGCCTTCTTCATCGTCGGCATCTGAGGCTTGGGTTGCGTCGTGGGCAAGCGACTCGGTACGGCACGCACTCGCGTGTTCTTCTTGACTGTCGCTCGTATGAGGGGCGATCTCTTCTAGCCGAACGATTTCGACCGGCGCGAAACTCTTCTCGTCGGGCAGAATCGCTCGGGCTGGTGAGGCCGTGTACAGTAGCGCTTCCATTTCGCGCAGGCGATCTTCACTGGCCAAGTGCTGGCAAAAAATATTCCGATCGGAGCATTTCATATTCGTCTCGAGCACCTCAGCATACACCATGAAAGGCACCCGATCCTTGCTGGACAAGATGACGCATTCGATCGAAGCGATCCGCAGCAGCCGCAAAACGGACTCGTTGCTTCGCGAGAGCGGCAAGTGGATAGATCGCAACGCGGCACGCGGGCAGCGTGGTGCAACCATTGCAGCGCTAACCTCGATATCTTGCGCTCCGAGCCGGCTTGGTCGTCCCTCAAAGCCGGCTATTCTGCGGTAAATTAGCTCAGAGAGGTCTTCCAATCGAGATCTAAGAATTCTCTCCTGTTTGCTCGGAGATATGGCTCGCAAATCCAGCGAGATGCGCACAAGCGAGCGGAAGAAGTAGAGCATATCGTTGAAGTAATCGAAGCGTTCCTGTTTTGCTGCAAGCAGCCTTGTATGTTCGAGAGCCGAGGGAGGCCACTGCGAGTTGGGCGAGCCTTGCGGCAACGAGCGCGGCGATGTTTCTCGTGACGCGGGCATGGCCGTCGGCGAATGTGGCGCTGAACGGCAGAGGCGATCTGCCGCCATACCTATCGCGCTTTCCGCCAGAGCACGTACGTCTGTCCACGGCCAGCCAGCGGCTTCATCGTGCGATTCGTTGAAGGCGTCCGCTGAAGCGGCTGTGCCCTCGCTTTGGGCATCGTCGCTCTCGTGCTGTAATCGTTCTGTTTCCGCCGGCCACGATGTCTCTGTACGCGTATCCAGTGAACTTCTCCGCGATGTTCTCTGCTTCGCCCTCAAGTCGAGAGAATGGACGCGGCGGTGCCTACTCGATCGCCTAGACCCACCGCTGTGAAGGTGCATTGCATTCTGGTTCATGCCGTCCTGCATCGCGAACAACGATGCACTGGTGTTCGCGCCATCGTTGGCTTGACGTCGGGTCGCACGTCGGGTACATGACGCATCCTCAAGACGCACAGGGGTGAAGTCGTAGCCGAGCAGCTCCACGGTGGCCGGCGGTGAGCCCACTAGCATAGTGCTCGCATAGCCGTTGACGGCAGCTGTTTCGCAGCGCGTGCGCAGCAACTGGCAGCGCTTCAGCATCGAGCGATGCCGCGTATCCTCACTGGCGGCTTGGAGAAACCAGTACACCTGAAGCGCGAAATGCATACTTTCTGCACATTTGTCCATGATGAATTTCTCCAAAGCAGATGTTTCTCTAGCATGGAAAACAAGCAGGTTACACAACTGCGGCAGGTACAGCTCCACATCCTCCATGTCCAGACTATACAGCTCATTACAGATGTAGTCGAAGACGCCACGCACAAGGCGGTATCGATACAGATAGGTGACGGCCATCCATGCATCGAAAAAGTCCGAACGGAACAGTCGTAGCAGCCAACTTGTCGACAAATCCGTGCTCCTGTTCGGGGTCGGAAATGAAGTAGAGGGTTCACGGTAAGCGAATCCCTCTTCCGAATCCCTGGTCTTCGTAGACCGTGTCCTTGATGGCGATTCCAGGCCGTCGCTTGCTGCTTGCGAGTGTAGGCCATTCGTACTCACCAGCGGCTCTGGAGCGTGCGGCTCGTGCGTTCTCGCTGTTGACAACTCCAGGCGAGCAGTGGCTTGTTCCAGCACTTGCTGCAAGAGTGTTTCCACCAGAGTTGCTATCTCGCTCGCACGCATTTCCTGCCCTTCTGCTCGCCCAGAGGCGAGAGGGCACGCCGCGCCCCCCGTCTGAGGTTCCGCAGCCCGAACCTGGTGAGCGCTGCTTCGCGCAGGCCCCTTCTCGAGACTGGCCATGCCAGTGCTGCGTCGCACAGCCGGTGCAGTCAAATTTTCAGCTATTCCCCGCACAATCAGGAAACGGCGTCCTTCAGGCCCTGTGACGCAGAAGGTTTCTGGTAAAAGCTTGCGGTATACCTGGCTACGCCACTGAGACTCCGAACCCCAGAAACCTGCACCCGTGAAGATCCCGCTCCAGGTACAAGTATTCCAAGCAGTTGCGTCCCGAGAGACCGTGCAATCTTCTTTGGTTGCTAGCGACAGCAGCTATCGCCGTCCACAAGCTCTCAAGACCCGCTCACCGTTCGCCTGCGTTGCCTGGGGAATCCGCTCGACTCGCCACGTGCCCGTACAAGGCGATCGATCTGAAACGGTCGCGTAGAACACCGGTGCCTGGAGCACTGGGAGCGCCCAGAACGGGTGCAACCGAGGTTCCTAGACCGTGCTTGCCACAGGACATTAGCGAATACTGGAGCGGCAGCAGCGTTCGTGACAGGCGTATTCAAGGTTCCTAGTTCGTAGTTTCGGCGCTACACCAGCAGAAACTGGAGCAGAACATATTCTCTTAGCAAGCGACACGGGAGGTTTCCGAGGTTGCGAGGTGGTGGTGGTGCTGCTGCTGCTGCTGCTGCTGACGCTACAGCAGCGGATTTTGGAGCAGTAAACGGGACAGGCAGCGATCGAAATAAGTAGCGGCATTGTATGGGGGATCGTTGCAACCTCTCATCTAATTGCTGGCCGCTTACTCATTCGAGGAAAGCTATTCTGAAGCACCGCTCCACCACTGTACAAGAGTCACCGGCCTGCAGTCTATATTATTGGACTGCGGGTTCACGGATAAGTATCACAGACTCTTAGCGTGCTGACAAGAAGACGGACACCGACGATTCCTCTTCAAGACGTGCATATGAAGGTTGCACGGCGCGTGTGTGCTGCCGAGGCCGAGGTCCTGGCCCAGAGCGATGCAGTATCCTGGGTTGACGCTGGCTCTGGCGAACGCCGGGTGCGTTTAGCGGGCTACGGCTCCCTTCTGAGCGTCGCATCGGCACGGAGGACGTGCCCACAGCTGCGGCACCACCGGCTTGCCTGGGTCCAGGGCTATCGTCGGATTTTTTGCCTCGTATCTCTGACTTGTGTGCGTCGAGGTCCGCCGTACGCGGACTGGCGCACGCGTGAAGTGGCGGCCTGTGCAGCGTTTCCAGGCGATTCCGAGGATCGCCTCGCGGTTGCGCTCTTCGATATACCCGCGTCGGAACTGCAGGCGTATCTAGAACGCGAGTCGCGTTACGAGTTTACCGTCGTGAATTGCCTCGAGGCCGACTCCAGTGGCATCCGCAAAGCAATCATGTGTGTTGCACCATTTGACCGGTGGGCGGTGGCGTGCCCCATACGGGAACAGGGTCCGCTGCATGATGCCGGCTGTTGGCATTGGTACAGCGGACCTCTGTGGCGAAAGGATGTGCTGCCCAGTGCTCCCTACCTGCACCTTTGTTTGCGAGCAGCTGCTGCCTTTGACGTGTTGGACGAATTTCTCGATGCATCTTATCTCGCCGATGGGTGTACGACTTTGCGTTCCTACCTTCGTTCCTTAGATCAATGGGGTCCTGCGGCGGACCCAATATCTCTCGAAAAGACGCGTAAGCTGCAAGGAAGCGCAGATGGATCCTTCTTGATCTTTGCAGCTGGGAAGTGGAACTAATCCCAAAAGCGTCTCTGTCTTTTTTTTTCTCTGGAGGGAAGACTGTCGCACGAGACAGCAGCCGGGCGCTAGCGCACGCTTTCGGTGGTTCGCAGGCTCGCTATCGAAACGCCACCTCCATGCCACGAAGTCTGGAGCTGCATCCACATCGTGCAAAACAGGTTCGTCTGCGATGCGCCACGAGCATTGGCGGTCTTGCTGCGAACGGCCCGAAACGGCTGTCCCGAGAACGTCACATGCAAGCCCCAGAACGAACGGCGGCCGCCGCACATACGCTGTACCGATCCATCGTGAATGCTGGTACCAGTTTCGTGTTGGAAAATGTTCAGTACTTTGCAGGCACTCAAATTAAATGCATATGTGATCTATTTCAAGGGTGCGTCAATGAAGATCGGCTGCTGCTCGTGGAGATCGATCCAGTTGTCTGCTGCGAGTCGAAGTCGTGCCTGAAAGAGCGCGATATCCGCGGACTCCTCCGGATATACCGTGCCATCTGTCTCATATATGTTATCGAACCGCACGTCCTTGGAGCACTCTACAATAGGACAGGTAATGCAGCGGACCTGAATCTGCATGTTCACACAGTTCGCCAACCTGACCTGCTGCGCTGCCGCAATGCGCACGGTGCAGTTGGCGCACTGCTCCAGGCAGATCGGTCCCAGAACAACTCCGATACAGAGACTGGAGCCTTGCGTATTCCGGATGAAGACCTGAGCAAAGGGCGCGCATGCCTTCACAACGCTGTTGCCGAGCGAGCATAGGTCCAGTGTCGTTGCTGCGAAACCCTCAGCAGCCCGAGGCACTCGGTAAACTTCTCCAACGCCATTTCCACACACACGAACAACAGCATCGTTTGGCGTCATATTCTGGCCTTCGAGCACCACGCTGGTATCAGCAGCAGCAGCAGCAGTGCTCCTCGCTCTAGTGTCGCCATCCGGACAGGGTAGGCACGCACTTTCGTGAACCGGTTTCAAAACAAGCCGCGGAAAATTTTGAGGTTTCTTCTCACTTACAGCAGATATTATCTCGCTTTTTCGTTGAATGCAAACTCCAGGAAAATACTGGTTGCAGTTTGAGCGGGCCACGGCAGTGTCCGCGTCCTTGCGGACTGTGGCCTCTGGCTGCCCCCGGCGGCTGCCAGACAACTCGTGCTGGTCACTTGCATCACCCGCGCACGGTTGGTAGCTACCGTCCAAATCCCTTTCCGATATAACTGACCCATCTCTATTCGTTTTGCTCCGAATCAGCGACATCTTGTCGACACCCGTACCTGCGAACAACGCAACACGAGTGCGTTGCCCGTTGTACCCGCGCTCCCGGGTGCGACAATTCGCCGAGGAAGCGCGCGCGCCATTCTACGCTCGGCGCCGATTGCGTTCCTGATCGCAGAGGGCGCTTCGAGCCGACCTCTGTATCCAGGTATCGCAGTATTGCACTGCTTTGATGTCGCGATGGCGGACTGCTGCACATGCTAAGGTGTAAGGAGCGTCCACAGCAGGCTTGGTACTCGGAAAATCGCTGGATCAAGACTGCGCCCCCCCCCCGGGCGGAGCACGAACATGAAACTACTGAGACCTGATTGCATCGCGCACGCGCTGGGGCCTCTTCGTCGGTCACTGAGAGCACTCGGGCAGCAGGGGGTGGGATTTGACTAGAGAATTCGACGCTGCAGCATCAAAAACTTTTCAAACTCGTATTCGCGCCAGATCATGTCTTGCGTAGAGCTGAGGCTCTTATCTGTGTATCTGGAAGCGCTCGCGTATCCCCCAGGTTTATCACAGAACTCAAGTTTGCACGACACTTTTGTGAGTCTACAATGGAGCGCTGACCTGCTCGCTCTGGTCCTTCATCTCGATATTTCTCCGAACTCGTTTTAGATATGTCGCAGCGGGATTCAATGTGCAGCAGGAAAAGAGAATGCGTCGATGCGCGGTTTTAGGATTCCCGGT